>MDTG01177880.1_pt1 | contig 47819 bp, 32 predicted proteins | sample 811421 | NCBI WGS metagenome assembly MDTG01 (sample SAMN05326645, study PRJNA326480) | marine metagenome | isolation source: seawater | place: Pacific Ocean: South East | collected 2011 | reverse complement strand
TCGATCCCGACGGGGGGCAGGTGGTCGCGGACGGGGGGCTCGTGGGGCGAGTCGTCCCCCCAGACCTGCACGCGGAACTGCCCCGGGTCGAGCCCGATGGCGCGGAGCTTAAAGGTGCCGGTCTCGGCGAAGTTACCCGTGAGCACGCCCGGCACGGTCGTCGGGTCCCTTCGCGCCTCGGACTCGATCGCGTGGACGAGTTCGATGGCGCCGGGGAGGGGCTCGATCGACTCCGCGGCGGTCGCGGCGAAGGTCTCGATGTAGCCCGCCTTCATCGCGGCGAGGTTCTCGGGGGTGGGGTCGACCCCGTTCGCGGTGAGCAGGTCGCGGATGATGAGCGGATCGAGGCGGCCCGCGAAGTCGACGCCCTCGAAGGCGAAGTCGGGGGAGAACAGCCGTTGCCCGGCGTCGGCCATCGCGCGGCGTCCCGCGCCGTTGGTTTTGAGAAGCGTCATGTCGATGTCGAAGAGGATGAGCATGGGTCTCCGGCGCCCCGTCTCGGGGCGGTTCAGTAGGTGATCTCGAACGAGTCTTCGCCCGCGACGGGCTCGAGTTCGCTCCGGCTGGTTTTGTGGATGTTGCGCGACATCGCGTCGGCGATGCCCGCGAGGCAGGCGTCGACCGCCGAGCGCGGGCCCTGGATCTCCGCGAGCACCGTCCCGTCGGGCTCGTTGCGGACCCATCCGGTCGCGCCGAACCGCTTCGCGGCGGCGCGGACGGTGGCGCGGAACCCGACCCCCTGGACGCGGCCCGTGTAGATCAGGCGGAGGCGGATCAGCGGATCGGGCATCGGGGCGGGTCTTTCCTCTGGGCGGAATCGGTGCGTCACGCCCGAGCGGGGGCTTCCGTCAGGCCCGGATCGGTCGCGGACTTCGCGACGGCACGCGGGGTCTCGGTCAGGCCCTCCGCGACGCCCGCGGATTCCGGGGTGATGCCCTGCCTGCCCAGGTGATCGTGCCAGGCCTGGGTGTGGACATCCCAGAAGTGCTCGAACGAGTGATCGAGGCTGTACTTCTGCATCGACTGGTGAGCCGCGGCGCCCATGTCGGCGCGGCGGGCGTGATCGGTGATGAGTGTCGCGATCGTGTCGATCCACGCGTCGGTGTCGTGGGCATCGAGAACGAAACCGGTGCGGCCGTGCTCAACGACTTCCTTGGGCCCGCCCTGATCGGTGACGACGACGGGGAGGCCCGAACCCTGGCTCTCCATGACGACCTGCCCCAGCGTATCGGTGGTGCTGGGGAAGGCGAAGATGTTGCAGGACGCGTAGATCGCGCTGAGTTCCTCGCCGTGCCGGAAGCCCAGGAAGTGCGCGTCCTTGCCCTTGAGTTCCTTCTCCATAGTGGCGCGGTAGGGCCCGTCGCCCACGACGATGAGGTCGGCGTCGACTCCTTCTGCCTTGAGGCGTTTGCGGACACCCTTCCAGACGGTGGTGAGCATGGGCATGTTCTTCTCGACGCTGACGCGACCGACGAAGAGGACCTTGACCGACCCGGTCGGCACGCCCAGTTCGTCCCAGATCTTGGGGTTGTGGTAGCGGGTGTGGAAGAGGCTCGCGTCGAAGCCCGGCATGAGGCTGACGATGTTCTCGCGGTTGAGGCCCAGGCCCGCGAGGGCCTCGACATAGTCGTCGCTGCGGGTGAAGATCGCGCTGAAGGGCTTGTAGAACGCGCGCATGAACTTGGTGCACACGCTGGTCATCCCGTGATCGTCGAAGAGGCGGTCGATGTAGGCGGGGAAGTCGGTGTGGTAGACGCCCAGGACGGGGATCTTGAGCATCTTCGCGGCGAGGAACCCGACGCAGCCCACGGGCCCCGGCGTGGAGATGTGGATGACATCGGGCTGGTGCTGGTCGAGGTGGCGCAGGATCTTCATGACCGGGGGGAGGCAAACATCGAGGTTGTCGTACTTCGGGATCTTCATCGCGAAGACCGGATCGAAGTTGTAGACATTGGGGAAGGTCTGCCCCGGCTTGTTGGTGCAGGTGATGACCTCGAGGTCGCGTCCCGAATCGTGCGCGCGCTCGGCGACATTCTGGATGAAGCGGCAGACGCCGTTGACATCGTAAAAGGTGTCGGTGAACAGGCTGACGCGCATGGGTCGCTCCAGGACACTGACGCCCGACCCGGGCGCGCTGGTTTCGTGCTCGAACTTCTCGAGGAAGTTGCGTTCCTTGTTCTGGTAGAACAGGCTGAACAGGTAGGGCAGCTGCGCGATGTGCAGGATCGCGTAGCTCACCAGGTGCTCGCTGATCCCCGCGGGGTCGCGCTTCTTGAAGGCCTTGATGGCGCTGCCGCTCATCGCGCGGCTGAGGGCCGCGGAGAGATCCTGGATGAAATCCGCCATCTCCTCGTGCTCGGCGAGGGGCGCCCCGCTGGTCCAGGTGTCGGGGTCGAGGCGGTCCTTGAGCGCGGGGTAGCGCTCGATGACCTCGTTCATGGACCGCTTGAGGTGCCTGAGGATGGGCAGGGGCTTTGGCGCTTTCTTGCCCAGCCACATCTTGCGGGCGACCTTGTAGGCGCCGACGCGCTTCTTGCTGGGGGAATCGGCGCTGACGCCCGCGAAGCGGAGGAGCCTCGAGCTGATGTACTTGGTCGTTGGGGCCTGGCGCTCGTGGAGGCGATCGGCGTAATAGTGCGCCCCGACGGTCGCGAGCTGGTGGGCGAGCAGCGCCGAGTGTCCCCCGAGCCCCGCCTGGGTGCTCTCCCCGCTCATGACGCGCTCGAAGAACGCGCGGGGGTCCTTGATCTTCTTGCCGTCCGGGCCCGCGACCTGCGTCCAGGTGCGCCCGATGTTGAGCAGGCCGTGGTCGTCGCTGCCCCCCGTGCGGGCCTTCTCCCACGCGCGCGGCCAGACGGGCTTGAGGTTGTGCCGCTCGCTGAGCGTCTCGATGCGCGCCGGGGTGAGGTCGTTGATGAACCGGACGATGGAATCGGAGACCTGGTAGGCGTGGGCGCCGTTGAGGCACTCGATGCCCTTGAAGAGCAGGGCGACGCGCTCGATGTGCCAGCGCCGGAGCTTGCCGTTCTGGATGTAGAGCGGGTGGGCGCACGCGTGGGGGAGGTCCTGCTCGCGGAGCCAGTTGGCGAACGCGTAGACATCGTCCCGGAGGTTGAGCGTGTTGAGGTCCTCGTCCTGCTCGGGCGTGAGCCCCCAGACGAGGACATGGAGCAGGCAGCGGTCCTCGGGGAACTTCACGCTGACTTCCTGCCCCACGATGAAGCGTTCGAACCCGCGCTCGACGAGTTCCATCGCGCCCTTGATGGTGTCGTGGTCGGTGATCGTGACGAGGTCCATGCCCCGCGCCATCGCCTGGTCGTAGACCTTCTCGGGGGGGCTGTAGCACTCGGGCATGCCGATGAGGCCCAGCGCCTTGAGCGCGGGCCCGCTGGATGCCCACGAGTGGCAGTGCGCGTCGATGCGGGTGACGCCCGAGATCGTCGCCTGGGTGACCTCCCGCTGCACGCCGCGGAGCAGGAGGTCGGCGCTCGCGAGCGCCCCGCCCTTGGGCTCGATCTCGCGTGGCGCGACGCCGGCACGCCCCGGCCCGCTGGGGGTGGTCCGCCCGCGATCGCCGTTGGGGTGTCCGTTGAACCCGCTCATCGCTTCTTCTCCCGCCCGGGCTCCGCCCTGCTCATCGGGCGTCGGCGCGCAGCGTCACCGACGGTCCAGCCTGTGCGCAGTTTACGCGCCGGGCCGGGGTCGCCCCGGGGCCCGCACCCTTTCTGGGCGGAGATCGCCTCCAGATTTCACGCTCCCTGAACACTTTCCGGACCCACGCTTCCCGGTGCGCGCAAGAAAGCCCCGCACCGGTGAGGCGACCGGCGCGGGGCTCTCGCAGGGGATGCCGTTCGTGACGCCGGGTCTTCCCGTCCCGGCGGCCGCGTCCCCCTTCGCACTCTCTCCTCCCTCGGGGCACTCCCCTCGGCAGGACACCCGCGTTCACGGGCACCCCCACTGTCGAATCCAACGGGGCGCGTGCCAGTCGCTTCGATCGGGAATCTCCGCGGCCCATCGCGGGGTGGCCTCACAGGCCGCGCACGCCGCACAGAGCGCTGTGGGGCCCTCGGTCCCGCGCTCTCGCGCGGGTTGCTCGCGGCGGGCTTACGCTTGCGGGCGATGGACACCCGACCACTTTCCGGGCCCGATTGCCGGGTCATCAGCATCGGGGCGCTGAGCGCCCACCCGCTCTGGAACGAGCGCGCGCCGGTCCGCACGGGGCACGCGACGACGGTGCTCGTGCGCACTACGGCGGTCGACGATCCGAGAAGAACGGTCAACCTGCTGGTCGATCCGGGGTTGCCCGAGCCCGCGCTCGTCGCGCGTCTGCACGAGCGCAGCGGGCTCGAGCCGGGCGACATCACGCATGTCTTCCTGACGAGTTTCCACCCCGAGACCCGCCGGGCGATCACCGCGTTCCCGGACGCGGCGTGGCTGATCTCGCCCCGTGAGCGCGAGGCCGCGGGCGTGCCGCTCGCGCAGTCGCTGGCCCGGCTCGCCGAGTCGCGGCAATCCGCGAAGGACACGGGTGAGCCCCTCGACGAGGACCAGGAGACGATGATCGAGGTGCTGCAGCGCGATGTCGCGATCCTGCAGAAGTGCGAGGCGGCGCCCGACACGATCGCCCAGGGCGTGGACCTGTTCCCCCTGCCCGGCGTGAGCGCCGGATGCACGGGGCTGCTGCTCGAGGGACGCGAGACGACGCTCATCTGCGGCGACGCGGTCGCGACGATCGATCACCTCGAGCAGGGCAAGGTGCTGCCGAATTGCGACGACCGCGAAGCCGCGAAGGAGAGCTTCGAGGAAGCGGTCGAGATCGCGGATGTGCTGGTGTGCGGGCGGGACAACCTGGTGGTGAACCGGACGAAGAAGATTTTCTAGGGGTGCTGCAAAACACACCCATCCACAAAACTTTGGAATTCCGGGAATGAATCGAACTTCGCCCGGAGAGCCGGCCATTCGCGACGCATCAACGGTGCCGACAGAGACGAGCGAATCTCGTCTTCCCAAATGGTCCAGATCTTCCGATCGAGATACCTGCGTCTGTAGAGATAGAACTCTTCGCTGTAGAGATTCAAGAGCTGGCATATGCCGGCTGTTAGCGCACGCGAAGTCTCTGGTGGTACATCTTGAAGATCAACGACATCGCCGCTTGCATCGACGATTGAGCGAGAAACCGCTTCATACCTGCGTGTGAATTCAAGAAAGAGTTGTGCATTCATCTGCCTCTTGAAGACGACAACGCTCCATACAAAGCCTGCAGCCACAAACGCTGCAGAAAGGGTCGCGAGAACGAGGCTTATCCAATCCACGGTAGAACCCCGAAGACCGCCTGTAGCGTCGCGTCAACCCTTCGCCGACGCCCCCACCGTCATCTTCACCGGCACATGGCTCGGCTTGACGCGGGCCTCGAACTCGTCGCGGTACTTGTTCATGATCGTCCGCGTCGCCCAGTTATTGCCGTCCGCGAGGCCGCAGATCGTCGTGCCGGGCATCGAGCCCATGCTGGTCGCGACTTCGAGCGCGAGGTCGAGGTCCTTGGTGCGGCCGTCGCCCTCTTCGATCTTGCAGAGGAGTTGGTAGAGCCAGCCCGAGCCCTCGCGGCAGGGGGTGCACTGGCCGCACGATTCGTGCTTGTAGAACCGGGCGATGTTGCGGCAGACGGCGACCATGTCGGTGTCTTCGTCGAAGACCGTGGGGCACGCGGTGCCCAGGCCCAGCACGTTGTACTTGCGGCCGATGTCGAAGTCCATCTCGGCCTCGTACTGGTCGGGGCCCAGGATGCCCATGGACACGCCGCCCGCGATGGCGCCCTTGAACTTCTTGCCGTGGCGCATGCCGCCGCAGAATTCCTCGACGAGGGTCTTGAGGGGGATGCCGAGTTCGACCTCGTAGACGCCCGGGCGTTCGACATGCCCAGAGACGCCCATGAGCTTGGTGCCGAAGGAGGGGGGGCCGCCCACGCTGCTCTCCACGCCCTGCTCGGTGAACCACTTGGCGCCGTGGATCATGATGTCTGGGACATGGCACAGCGTCTCGACATTGTTAATAATCGTCGGCTTGCCGAACAGGCCCTTGATCGCGGGGAACGGGGGCTTGATGCGGGGCCAGCCCCGCTTGCCCTCGATCGCCTCGAGCAGGCCTGTCTCCTCGCCGCAGATGTAGGCGCCCGCGCCGCGGTGGACATAGCAGTCGACGCGGAAGCGGGGTCCCCCGGTGTTCTCGTCGCCCGCGATGAGGCCCTTGTCCCCGAAGATGCCCTTGTCGTAGGCCTCCTTGATCGCCTGCTCGAGCACATGGGCCTGGTGGTGGTACTCGCCGCGGATGAAGATGTAGGCCTTATTGAGCTTGCAGGCGTAGCAGGTGATCGCGATGCCCTCGAGCAGCAGGTGGGGGTCGCACTCCATGAGGAGGCGATCCTTGAAGGTGCCCGGCTCGGACTCGTCGGCGTTGACCGCGAGGTAGCGCCCGTCGATCTCGATGCGTTCGCCGACCGCGTCTTCCTTCATCTCGGTGCCGTCGGTGAGCTTGACGGGGGGGAGGAAGCCCCACTTGACCCCCGCGGGGAAGCCCGCGCCGCCGCGCCCGCGGAGGACGGAGTCCTTGACCTCGGTGATCACATCCGCGGTGGACATCGTGATCGCTTTGCGGAGGCCCTCGTACCCCCCGTTCTGGACATATTCGTCGTAGGAGACGACATGCCGGTCCCTGGGGTCGCCAAAGGGGAAGGTGGGGATGTTCTTGAGCAGGTAGTGACGGTCGAGGCCGTTGCTGTATGTCTGCTTGGGCATGGGGCGGCTCTGTCTGGGTTCTCGAACCCCTGAGGGCTCGGGGAGTTGGGGTTCCGGTCTGTCGTCGCGGCGGTTCGCAGCAACCGAGGCGAGCGATTCTAGCGGCGCGGGACCCGGGTGCTGAACCGATCGAGGCCCGAACGAACCCGTGTCATCGGGGGATCCGTCGTCGGTCCGTTCGGGAGGCGGTCTCCGCAGAGACCCCCGATCGTGGTTCGGCGACCCCCAGCGAAAGGTCTGATAAGGGGTTATCGCAAAAAGGGTTGGCAATCCGGTGGCACGGTCTGTGCCGTGTGGCATGTTTGAGGCGTCTGTTTCGAGCGCCTGCGTGCATGCGCGGCGGTCGTCATGGTTATCCACCCCTCAAAGAGGGGTGATCCGCACGAGTCGAGAGCCTCTGCGCGAGAGAAAAGCCGCGTCGGGGGAGAACAGAGCAACTTCCAGAGGAGTGTGAGCATGTCCACCAAGATTTTTGCCGCCGCGGGCCTCGCCGCCGCCGCCTCGATGGCGTCGGCCGGCGTTGCCATCACCACCTTCACCTACAGCGACCTCGACACCTCGTATTTCACGAGTGACGGGTCGACGGGTTCCTTCACCGCTCGCGCCGGTGCGGACTCGTCGGGCGATGTGACCGGCTTCGTCGCCGGCGCCCAGACCGCTGAGTACACCCCCTCGTTCGCGACCGACGACGCGAGCCTCGCGGATGTGGTCTTCGAGATGAGCATCTCGAACATCACCGCGAACTCGGCGGACGCGACCGGTTCGTTCACCATCACCGATGTCGACGGCGACTCGATCACCGGCGCTCTCGCCGGTGCGTGGACTCGCGCCTCGGCCGGCGCGACGATCCTGTTCTTCAACGGCACCCTCACCGATGTCGTCTACAGCGACAGCGGCGACGGCGTGTTCGAGGGCGTGGACGGCTCGGGCTTCGCCCTGACCCCCTACCTCCTGAACAACTCGTTCTCGGGCGGCCTCGTCCAGGTCAGCTTCGGCGTCGACAGCTTCTTCGACGAGAGCTTCGACCTGAGCGGCTCGCAGTTCAGCGGCACCATCGTCCCCACCCCCGGCGCCGCGGCGCTGCTCCTGGGTGCGGGCGGCATGGTCGCGCGTCGCCGCCGCTGATCATCCCATCCCCGCTCACGGGGATCGGAAATCACAGCAATCAAGCAGGGGCGTGGCACCAGCCACGCCCCTGTTCTTTTTGGTCCCGGTTCGTTCGCGGCGGGAGACCCGCTGCCCATTGAAGACGCACCGCACCGTGAGCGGGCGCACGCACACCGCTGAACGCCGGGTGCTGGGCGGTCCCGATCGAGAAGGCGTTCGCGGGCGGGCTCCCCCCGCTCAGCGGGAGGGCGTCACGGGGGGCTCGTTCATCCGCCGGTTGGTGTAAACGGGCTTCACACCCGATGCCCCCAGATCGTCGGCGCCGTCGAGCGTCGCAACCAAGACGAGATCCGTCGCGGAACCCTGCACGCGGACGAGATAGGGCCCGCCTTCGGGGAACTGGGCCCAGCGGGCGGGTGCGTTTTGGAACTCGATCGGGCGGATGCCGACCTGGAGATCGACCCCCTCGTTGGCGATCGTGAACCCGCGCGACGCGTTCGCGTCCAACTGGTCGCTGTCGATGACCATCTCCGCCGCGTCCTTGTGGAGGATGTCCACGAGCACGGGTGAACTGGTCTCGTTCAGGACGGTGACCCGCGTCTGGTTGGTGGACTGGCACCCGACGAGCGGGGCGAGCGAGAGCGCCGCCGCGAGAAGCGGGGCGAATGAGGAGCGAATGCTGCGCATGCCGGGGCCTCCGGTCCGGGGAAGATCGGGCCGCGCGCGTGCGGGGCATCCGCACGCTCGGATCGGCCCGAGGGTCTGAACGCTCAGGTTATCGGCGTTCCTCGTTGATGATATGAACTTCCTCGATCACGGTGGTGCGTCGGGCGACGACCCGCGGCGACGATTCGGTTCCGGAATCACCGCCTGCATCCGGGTGGTCTCCGTCGGGACTCGGCGCTCCGGGCCCATCCCCGCCGCCGCGAAGACCGTCGAGAAAGCCCGCGCGGACGCGTCCGAAGAAGCGTCCCAGGGATCGCATGGTGCTGGCATCGCCCTCGGGCATGCCGCTAGCGTATGCGCCGGGAAGGAGGCGATGCCGTGACGGACCCGATGCCAGTGCCCGCGTCGCTCGAGCGCGAGGATCGCTCGGCGACCTCGGTTCTCCCCGATGACGAGCTGTTCCGCGAGGTGCAGCCCCTGCACCAGAACATGATCGTTCGGGTGGTGGTGCCGATCGAGACACTCGTCGTGCTCGGGGTGGTCGTGCCGCTGCTCGCGACCGCGCCGAGCCGACCCGGTTGGCCCGTGATCGTGCTGATCGCCGCAGCGGCGATCGGTGTCCCGGCCTGCCTCATGTTCATCCGCATGACGACGATTGTCACGCGGCGCGAGCTGATCGTCCGCTACCGCCCCTTCCCGGGCAAGCGCGTGCCGGTGAGCGCGATCCGCTCCGCGGAGGCGATCCGCTACAACCCGCTCGCGGAGGGGGGCTGGGGATGGCGCATCAGCCGTCGCTATCACCGCCTGCTGAATGTCTCGGGCGACCGGGGCGTCCATGTCGTCTGGGGAGACGGCAAGGCCGACCAGGTGCTGCTGGGCTCGCGCGAGGCGGAACGCCTCGCCGAGGCGATCGAACTCGCACGGTTCGCGCTCACTGAAGCAGACGCGTCGTCCGCCCCGACGCCCTGAGTGACGCAGAGGCGTGCGCACGAAAAAGGGGGGACGGTTGCCCGTCCCCCCTGTGGGTCGTCATGCTGTCAGGCGAGCCCGATCAGGGGCAGCCGCCCGTGAACGCGGCGACGAAGGCGTTGATGTCGCCCAGGTCGAAGACGCCGAACGGTGCCGCGAGGTCCGCGACGGGATCCTGGCTCGTGAAGCCCGCGACGAAGGCGTTGATGTCGCCCAGATCGAGGACATTGAACGGCTCGGCGAGGTCCGCGGCGTTGCAGCCGTCGCTGGTCGGGTCCTCGCAGGAGAGGCTCTCGACGCGGACGGCGTCGACACCCGCCTCGACGACGGTGCCGATGTCATCGGAGGCGATGAACCGGACACGGACCTGGTCGGTGGGGGTCACAAAGTCCGCGATGCGGAAGCTCTTCTCGACCCAGCCGCCGCTGACCTCGGGGCCCGTGGGCCCGACCTCTTCGAGGAGGACCCAGCTGCTGCCGCCGTTGTTGGAGATCTGGATGACGAAGGTCTCCTCGAAGGCGTTCGCGGCGCTGCCCGCCTCGTTGTTGTCATACCAGCGGGCGTAGGAGAGGACCGCCTCGCTGTCGCCCGCGACCTGGAAGTTGGGGCTGGTGAGGGTGGTCGAGCCGCCGTCGACATCGGAGTTGTTCGCGCCGTTGTCGGTGATGTAGCAGATGCCCGAGCCGTCGAAGTCCGAATCGGGATCCGCGACGCGGTCATCGGCGCCCTGGGTGGGGGTGGTGCGCTGCCACGCGCCGTCGGTCAGGCCCGCGGAGTTGGTGACGGTCCAGCCCTGGTCGGTCTGGAAGTTGTCCTCGAAGGCGATGTCGAGCACGCCCACACCTGGATCGAAGGGCGCCGCGGGCCCGCCCTCGGGGAGGGTGATGACGCCCGACTGATCGCCCGTGATCTCGATGTAGAACTCGGGGTCCTCGGCGCAGAGCGCGCCGGGCACCTCCGCGGTGAACTGGTTGCCGCCCGCGCTCTGGAGCGTGACGCTCTGGAACGCGCCGCCGTCGGTGCGGAAGCGCAGGACGCGGTTGGAGACGATCTCGTCGTTCGGATCGATGTCGACGCTGACCTGGAACGCCTCACCAGGGGTGAGCAGCGCCGGCACCTCGTTGACGAGGTCGATGGTCGCCGGGATGAACGGCAGGCCCTCGAAGCTCGCGAACAGGTTGTACGCCTGGATGCTGTTGGTGTTGTCGCCCGTCACGCGGATGTAATAGGTGCCCGGGTCCTCGAGAACGGTCGAGAAGTTCTCGGGCTCGCCCAGCCCGCCGCTGTTCGACGACGCGAGGATCGTGAACCCGTTGGTGTCCACGATGTCCACCGCGAGGTCGTGGATGCGCAGCGAGTCGTAGGGCGTGCCCGCCGAGCACGAGCCGTTGCTGTTCTGGGGACCGTCGAGGTAGGTCTCACCGGTGGGGGTGACCTGCACGGTCAGCTCCCCGGGCTCGTCGGCGACGACGGCGTACCAGTCCGAGTCGCTGTTGTCGTCGATGCTGATCGCCGTCAGGCCCGTCAGGAAGGGCGTGCCCAGGTTCGTCGCGGACGCGGCGTTGTCGTTGGGCTCGTTCGGGTCGCCGTACTGACGCTGCGCGTGCAGGCGGTCGTCGAGCTGGGGCCCGTCATACGCGGTCGAGACGAAGGGCTCCATGAGCTTGGTCTGGTTGGCGGGGCAGACATGGCTCATGCCCTTGCCGTGCCCGTGCTCGTGGGCGAGGATGTTGCGGAGGCGGAGCGAGTTGCCCCCGGTGTTGTTGTAGAACGAGTCGTCCGAGTCGAGGACCATGTCCCCGTTGTCGGGGAAGAAGTTGTAGGCGAGGACGCCGCCGCCTCCGTCGATGCGCTTCGCGGCGATGCGGACATCGCCCCGCACGCCCGCGATGCCGCGGTTGCTGCTGCTTGAGTGGTTCACGCCGTCGTCGTTGGGCTCGTAGACATAGGTGTTGCCGCTGAGCTCCTCCCAGCGATCGAAGACCTGCTCGTAGAGCGGGAGCCAGTTGTTGATGTTCCCGTAGATGCCGTTCATCCAGGCGATCAGGTCGCTGGGCCCGCCGCCGAAGCCCGCGTCGTTGATGAAGGTCCCGTCGGGGACGATCGACCAGGTGATGATCGTGGGGTCGCCCTGCCCCAGCCCGCCCCCGGAGAGGGCGGTGCTGTCCCAGCGGTTGTTGAGCTGGAAGCGGTTGTCATCGGAGAACATCAGGGTGTCGAACGCCTCGACGACCTCGACGGGGGTGCCCGGCGCGAAGCACGCCGCGACACCGTTGCCCTCGCCGCGCGCGAGCTTGTCCATCGCGGCCTTCCACTCGGGGCGCATCTCGTCGTAGGTCTCCCGCGTCAGCAGGTGCCCCACGCGGTCGTACGCCTCGCTGATCATCCCCTCGCGGATCATGCCCGACGCGATCGCCAGGCGCTGCTCGGCGGGCAACGCCCCGAACATCATCCGCTCCAGACCCGCGACATCGCACGCCGTCGTGCAGCGGTGCGCCGCGACAGGAACCCACGGCTGCGCGGCGCCCGCGACGGACGCGAGCCCCGCGGTCGCGGTGAGAAGACCCAATACCCTTGCATTGCTCATCGAAGACTCCTTATTCAACTCCGACTCCATTCCGACTCCGACACCCGAGGAGCGGCGCGACGCGGCAGGATCACGGCGGAGACCGCCGTTCCGCGGCGAGCGAGACCACGCGCCGCGGGGGCCTGTGCCGCCCGTCGATCGGGCGTGTGTGGACACTGAACGGGGACACGAACCGCCCCCGGACGCGGGGATCGCCCCCACGCGAGACCTACGGCGAGATCGGCCCCCGCGCCAGGCGGGTCCGGCCGAACAAATCGCTTCGTGCTGCGAACGACATCCCTCTGCGATCCAAACGAGAACAGGTACCGATAACCGGGGATAGGACCGGGACCACGGACGCAGAATTGCGGCCGCCGAGCCGGCGCACCCTCTCCTCGATGCCTGTTATACGACACCGGGGGCCCGGTGGATCCACGGGTGTGCGAGTTCTCTCACCGCGCCCCGGGCGCCCCGCGGTCGGTCGCGAGGCGGGCGGATTCCGCGAGCCCCTCGAGCCCGGGGGCCGAGCGGATGTGCAGGTCGCGCTGGGGGAACGCGATCTCGATGCCCGCCTCGCGGAAGGCCTCGGTGATCCGCATGTGCGCCTCGTGGCGGACAAACAGCAGTTTCTCGACATGCGGCAGGTAGATCCGCAGTTCGAAGTTGAGGGTGCTGTCCCCGAACGAGCGGAAGTGAACGAACGGCGCCGGATCGCGCAGCACATCGGGCATCTCGTCGGCGACGCGCTGGAGGACACGCTCCGCCTCCCGGATGTCGGCGCCGTAGCTCACCCCCACGGGGATGGTCAGGCGCAGCACCGGGTCGGAGAGCGTCCAGTTGATGACATCCCCCGTGATGAACGCCTTGTTGGGGATGATGAGTTCCTTGCGGTCCCAGTCCGTGATCGTCGTGGCCCGCATCCGGATCCGCGTCACCGTGCCGTTCACCGTCCCAACGGTCACCGTGTCTCCGATCCGGATCGGGCGCTCCGCGAGGATGATCAGGCCCGACACGAAGTTCGCGAAGATCTCCTGGAGCCCGAACGCGAGCCCGAAGGTCAACGCCGCCGCGAGCCACTGGATGTTGCGCCACCCGATGTTGATCGCGCCGAACGCCGCCGCGATCCCGATGATCGCGATCACATACCGCAGCACGGTGCTCAACGCGTACCGGCTCCCCGCGTCCAGGGGCAACCGCTGGAGCACGAAGATCTCCACGAACCCCGGGAGGTTCCGGAACGCGACGAGCGTCGCGATCGCGAGCACGAAACCGAGCAGCACATCCGCGACCGAGACCCGGGGCGTGTCGTCCGCCGGCTCGGCGCCCCCCTCGCCCGACGACGCGGGCGAACCCATCGGGGGCGTGAGCATCGGGCGCACCGCCTCGGGGGCCTCGCCCTGCCCCGCGGGGCGCGCCGCCTGGCTGCCCGAGCCCCCCGAAGAACCCTGTGCAGCGCTGGACGCGGCGCTTCCCGCGGCCGCCACCGATCCGATCGATCCCTCCAGGATCGGCACCGTCTCGGTGTCCTCGCCCTCCTCGACGCGGAACTCGGGGTAGACCTGGACGCGATCCAGCACGCGGAGCGCCGGGAGCGTCTCCGCCCAGGCGCCGTAGAGCCCGATCACCGCGACGACGAGCAGCCCGGCGCGGAAGAGTTGCTGGGTCTGCTGGCTGATCGCGGGCAGGTCGAGCTTGTCCTCGTCGATCGCGGGCTGCACGCCCTCGGAGGGTTTGCCCGCCTCCTGCTTCTCGCCGACCGCCTGCTCGCGCCGGCGCTTCGCGTCCTCCACCGCGACGCGTCGGCGCGCCACGAAGAGCCACCGCCCCAGCATCCCGTGGACGATCAGCAGCGCGCCCGCGAGCGCGAGGGTGACCTCCAGCCGCTCAGCGAGCTGCCGCGCGGTGTAGAAATACCCCAGCCACGCGAGGACGATCAGCGCGAGCGGCGCCGCGGGGATCAGCGGGAGCCACAGGGCGCGGGCCCGCTCCGTCCAGCCCCCACGACGCTGCACGAGCGCCACGACGGGCCCGCCCGGGCGGACGAGCAGGATCGCGGCGAACGCGACGCCGCCCCACAGCGTTGTGAACGCGACGCGCCCCAGCGTGCTGATGCTCGCGTCCGAACCGATCGCGTCGGCGACCGCGAGCGTTCCCGCGCCGAGCGCCGCGAGCGGGACGAGCCACCGGCCCGCGCCCGACAGCGCGCGCACGAGACCGAGCGGCCAGCGGAAGTGCGCGTCCGCGAGCCCGCCCCCGCGGAACACCCCGAAGGCGAACGCGAGCGGCGCGTACGCGAGCCCGGCGGCGCGCAGCCCCTCGCCCAGTGCGCGCCCCGCGATCGGGATCCCCGCGATGTCCCTGATGAACGATCCCGAGAAAACGAGCAGCGCCGCGATCGGCAGCGCCTTGATGACGGTGAGCCCCAGCGCGCCGAGCGTGAGCGCGTAGGAATCGGTCCGGAAGCGGGAGACCTTCCCCGAGATCTGCTTGAGGCGGAGCCTTGCCCAGCGCGCCGCGAGGAACAGCAGCACGACCGCGGCGCCCCCCGCGAGCAGCGCGGGCCACCCCGACGCGGCGCCCGCGCGCGCGCGGGCGAGCGTCTCGCGCCACGCGTCGACGCTGCGGAGGGGGCGGACCGCCGAGGCGATGTCCGACAAGCGGCGCCCGTCCGCTTTCGGCACGCTCCGCACCCAGAGGATTCGCTCGCGGATGTAACCCTCGTAGGCCTCGACCGCGTCGAGCAGGGTCGCGAGCGATCGTTCGAGCGTCGCGAGTTCCGCGGCGTACTTGCCAGCGTCGTCCTGCAGGATCGTGAGCAGATCGCGCCGGGCGGAGGCGAGGTCGCGGGCCACGGCGCGCGCCGCCTCGGGGTCGGAGACCTCCTCGCTCGAATCCGCAACGCGGGACATCAGCTCGTCGACCACCAGGTCGATGTCGCGGTAGGCCTCGCGCGCATCCTCGCGTTCGAACCGGATGGACTCCGCCTGCTCGAGTTCCCGGCGCACCTGCCGCAGACGCGATCGCAGGTCTTCGGGGTTGGTGATCCCCTCGCTGAGTTCCTCGTAGTGGCGCCTGAGCAGCAGGCCCGTCGCGCGGGTGAGCCCGCTCGCGACGATCCGCTCCCGGACGGCGCGGTACTGGGTTCGGATCGTGCGCAGGGCCGCGTCCGCCGCGGTCACGCCCCCCCGCGCCTCGGTGGTCTTCTGCGGGAGACCGGTCGCCTGCGTGCGCTGCTCCGCCAGCGAACGGCTGTGGTCCGCGTAGGCCCGGAGCACGGGGTGTTGACCCTGGGTCTGTTTCGCGAGCCTCGCGGCCTCCGCGGCCTCGCGTTCCGCGTCCTGCTTGCGCTTGGCGCTCACGAGGTTCTGCCAGGCGCCGACGGCCTGCTCGGCGCGGGTCACGCGGCGCGCGGCGCGGTCCCGTCGCGCGGGCAGCAGCTCGCGCCGCGCGTCGTATTCCGCGAGTTCCGCCTGCAGGGCCGCGACCTCCGCGTCGAGCGCGGCGCGTTCCGCCCAATCGCGGATCGCGCGGGCCGCGTCCGCGGGGGGCGCCTCAGCGCCGGGAACGGGCGCGGGGGTGCCCAGCTCGCCCAGTCGCTGCCTGGCCTGCGCGATCGCGCCGGGGATCGCCTCGCGCCGCTCCTGCCGCCTGGTCGCCTCGGCGGCGAGCTCCGCGGCCTGCGCGCGCGCCAGTTCCAGCTCCGCGGTCGCCTCGGCGGCGCGCTGCTCGACGGTCGAGAGCGTCGCATCGGCGGGGACCTCGGGGCGGATCGCCTCGGGCGCGGTCGCGAGCTCGCGCTTGATCTCCGCGAGCAGGGGCTCGGCCTCCGCGGCGCGCCGCTTCGATTCCTCGGTCCGTGCGACCATCTGCGCGCGCCGCTCGAGCTGCGCGAGCGCCTGGTTCAGCAGCTCACGCGCCGTCGCGTCGTCCTCGGTCAGGGTCTCCAGCCGCGCGCGGATCGCGTCCCGCGACACCGATTCGGGGAGCGTCGCGGGCGCGGTCGATCGGGTCGTCGCGTCGGGGGGCGTGGTGCCCTGCGCCGGCGCGAGCGAGACGAGACACACCGACGCGAGGAAAGCCAAGAGTGTGGAGCGTGTGCGCATGCGATCAGAGACTACGCCGCCCGAGCGTCGCGGGATCGGTGCCCCCCTCAGGGGAGGGCGCGCAGATCGACGACGACCGGGAGATGATCGGCGCCGCTCGAGTCCGATCGCTCCAGACTCATCCGCGCGAGCGACGCGTCGGTGAGGATCTCGGTGTCGAGTACGAACGCGTCGACCACGCGGGCCGCGGCGTCCGGAAAGGCGATGTAGTCCAGGAAGATGCGGCGGTGCCCGTAGGCGGGTCCGCCGAATGAGTAGCGGTCGCGTGTCCCCAGGACGGGTGTGAAGGCGAAGGTGAGCTCGGTGCCGTCGGTGTCGAGGCCTCGGACGGGGGTTTCGAGCACGAGGGGGTGCCCGTTGTGGTTGTAGTCGCCCCCCAGCACGGGGAGCACCGGCGCGCCGTCGGCGAGCCGCTGCGCATCGGCGATCATGACGCCCATGATCTCGCGCACGGCGCGTCCCTCGTCGAACCGGCGCTGGTCCTCGGGGGTGTCCAGATCGCCCCCCGCCTTGAGGTGGACGGAGCCGACCGGGAGGACCGCGTCGGGCGTGCGCACGATCGCGCCCGCGAAGCGGACGGGGAAGTCCCACCGCGTCAGCGTCTCGGCTCGCAATTCGACGGGGCCGCGTTCGAGCACGGGGTGGTGGGTGACGATCGCGACGCCCCAGCCCTCGCAGCGGATCGCGGTCCAGTCGCGGTCCGGGTCGACATGCTCGCGGAACCACGCTTCGAGCTCGTGCTCGTAGGCGGGGCTCCAGGGCCCGCGCCCCCACTCCTGGATCAGGTAGAGATCGGGATCGATGGCGCGGTACATCCGGGAGAACGGCGTCGGGTTCTTTTCGGGGCTCGACCACAGCACATTGTGCGACAGCACGCGGATCGCGCCCCGGGGCGTGGGAGGCAGGCTCGCGTCCACCTTCTCGACGGGCCGGCCGACGGGCAACCGGATCTCGAAGGGCAGGACGATGTCCTCGGTGCGCGTGCGGGACCCATCGCGGGTGCTGCGGGCGTCGAGGAGCTCGATGCGGCCCGCGGCGCGCCCGGCGTGCATCAGGGCCGGGAGGGCGTCCCGCCGGACGCGGAGTTCGAACGCCTCGGCGGCGCTGGTGGGTTGGACGAGGGGCTCGAGACGCTCGAACGCGACGGGCGCGGGACGACCCTCCTCGAACGCGGTCGCGAAGAACCAGGGCTCGCGCCACGATTCGCGGTGACGCATGCTGATCTCGAAATCGACGCCCAGCCCGTCGCGGGGCGTGCCGGTCGCGGGGTCGGCGTCCGCGTCGATCGCGATGAGCAGGGGCTTGTCCTCTGTGAGCAGGTCGCGGAGTTCGGGGAAGGGCAGGCGGAAGTAGAGAAACTCGGCGTCCGCGGCGGCGTCGACGGAGGCGGGCCATTCCTCACAGAGGCCGTCCAGCGCGATCGCGGGCTGCATCGCGGAGGCGGGGTCGGTGACGGTGAGGGCGGCCGCGAGGGGGGCCGCCGCGAGGGCGGCGCGGAGCAGAGATCTGTTCATGGGCGACTGTACGCTCGACCGGATGGACCCCGGGCGGGCCCCGGGAGGGCGGGACGCGCTACGCTCCCTGATGCGCCCGTTCGGGCGCGTGCGGCGCAGGCCGGGAGCGGGGAGCGAGTCAGCCCGTCGATCGGGCGGTGCGTGTGCGACCGATGGCGACACTGGACGACGACAAGCTGCGGGTGCTCGAGGCGTCGGACATCGCGCAGGTGATCGGTGAATATGTGAAACTCGTCCCCAAGGGGCGCGAGTTCACCTGCCTGTGCCCCTTCCACGACGATCGCAACCCGTCGATGTATGTGGTCCCGCACAAGCGGATGTTCCACTGCTTCGTCTGCGGCGCCGGGGGCGATGTCTTCACCTTCGTGCAGAAATACCACGGCATCGGGTTCGGCGAGGCGCTGAAGATGCTCGCGGAGCGGGCGGGCATCGAGCTGACGCGCCGGCGTCCCGAGGAGCGCGAGCGGAGCGGGCCCTCGCGGTCAGACCTGATCGACGCGAACCGGGCGGCGCAGGCCTTCTTCCGTGCGATTCTCGAGAAGCACGATTCGGGCGCGGCTGCGCGGGCGCTCGTCGACAAGCGGGGGATCAGCCCCGAGATGATCGATCGTTTCGCGATCGGGGCGTCGCCCGACCGGTGGGACGGGCTGCTGACCTTTGCACGCACGAAGCGGCTGAGCGAGCAGACGCTGCTGTCGCTGGGGCTGCTCAAGCAGAAGGAGCGGGAGCCCTACGACGCGCTGCGGAACCGCCTGATCTTCCCCATCCACGGGGAGACGGGCGACCCGATCGCGTTCGGCGGGCGCCGGGTGGATGACGAGGACGAGCCCAAGTATCTCAACAGCCCCGAGACGCCCCTGTTCAACAAGAGCAAGACGCTGTTCGGGCTGCCCCAGGCGCGGGACGCGATCCGGAGATCGGGCCGCGCCGTGATCGTCGAGGGGTACACGGATGTGGTCGCGTGCCACCAGGCGGGGCTGGCGAATGTCGTGGGCACGCTGGGGACCGCGTTCACGGAGGGGCACGCCCAGAAACTGCGGGGGCAGTGCCAGGAGGTCGTGCTCCTGTTCGACGGGGACGAGGCGGGGCAGAACGCGGCGGACCGGGCGCTCTCGGTGCTGTTCGGCTCGCGGCTCGACATCCGCGTCGCGATGCTGACGGGGCAGACCGCGGCGAAGGACCCCGACGAGTTGCTCAAATCGCGAGGCGGCGCGGAGGTGCTCGCGGGCGTGCTGGACGACGCGGAACCGGTGATCGACCGGTGGGCGCGGCGCATCCGCGAGAAGCAGGCGCAGATGGGCCCCGCGGGGCGCGCGCGGTATCTGGAAGAACAGGTCGAACGCCTCGCGGACACGGGGCTGGAGAGCCTCGCGCCGATCGAGCGCGAATCGATGCTGGGGGACATGGCGCAGGCGCTCGGCGTGCCGGGCCGGCTGGTCGCGGACGCCTATCAGCGTGCACGCACACGCGGGCGGCGGGCGGGGGACGCGGACCCCGGCGCCGTCGAGTTCAAGCCCGGCGCGATCCGGCCCATCGATCGGTTCCGCGTCCACGCGATCGCGTGCCTGCTCGAGCCCTCGGTGTTCTCGTCGGCGGACCGGGCGCGGACGGCCTCGGCGCTGCTGATCGATCTGGAGGCGTGCCCCGAGGCGCTCGCGGCGATCGTGCGCGCCGCGTCGGACGCGGTGCGGGCGGGCGAACCGCTGGAGGCGGGGACGCTGCTGGCGATGGCGCCGGGGGAACGGCTGGCGCGCGTGCTCGCGGAGGCGTTCGCGTCCACCGGGGACGCGGACGCGGAGGAACTCGACGCGTGCCTGGGGCGCCTCGAGGAGCACGGGCTGCGGCACATCCCCCGGGACGCGGGGGCGGGCGTCGAGGCGGGGGACCGCCTGGCGAGGCTTCGGAGCCTGCACAGCGATTTCGGCGGGAACCGGGCGGCGAATCCCTACCGGCGCGGCGGGGGTATTGTCCGTGCGGGAGCCGGGCAAGAGGGCGTTCGCACCGAGGAGCGAGAGGCGGGCGCGAGCCCGCCCCCCAATGATGGATCGGTCGATCAGCGACGGAGCGACGATGGTCAAGAGCGGTAAGGCGATGGATCGGAACCCGCGGATGAACGCGTTTCACCCCGCGTTGCTCGAGCTGTTCAACGCGTCGAAGACGCGCGGATGGCTGAGCTACGAGGAGCTGAACAACGCGTTGCCCGACGAGATGGTCGACCCCGACCGGGTGCACGAGCTGCTCGCGGCGATCGACGAGCTGGACATCGAGCTGGTCGATGAGCTGGAGTTCCGCGCGCGGCTGTACCGGGCTCGTAAGGAAGAACAGGCGGCGATGGGCAGCCCCTTCCGCGCGATGAGCGTCGCGGGCACCGGCGGGTCGCGCGTCGACTCGCTGGCGATCCAGGTGCGCATGAACCAGGCGCACTACGCGTCGATGAACCCCGCGGATGTCGCCAGCCAGGCGGAGCGGGATGTCGCGGAAGCGGCGCGGATGGACGACGACACGCTCCAACGCGACATCGAGGACGCGGTGAGCGGGGAGAGCAGCAAGCGGGTGGACGACCCCGTGCGGATGTACCTCACCCAGATGGGGATGATCCCGCTGCTGACGCGCGACGAGGAGATCCGCCTCGCGAAGAAGATCGAGACGACCCGGATGATCTTCCGGCGCCGCTGCCTGGAATGCGACTACATCGCGAGCGAAGCGGCGAAGATCCTGCGCGCCGTCGAAGCGGGCGACATGCCGTTCGATCGGACGATGCGGATCTCGACGGCCGAGGAGAACCATAAGGAGAAGATCGCGCAGCGGATCCCCGCGAACCTCGGGACGATCGAGGCGCTGCTGGAGCGGAACGCGGCGGACTGGGCGGAACTGGAGGAGAAGCGAACGGGGAAGGCGACGAAAGCCGCGCTCGCAAAGGTGCGCCAGCGGATCGCCGCGAGGCGTGTGCGGTTGAGCGCGTTGCTCGAGGAGCTGTGCCTGCGGACCGGGCGGATCGTTCCGCTGATGAACAAGCTGCGGTCGATCAGCCAGAAGATGACGGACCTGCAGTCGCAGATCGAGAAGGGGGAGACGACGCCCGGCAAGCTCGACCCCGAGGACCTCGCGGTGATGCGCGAGGAACTCGACGGGCTGCGGAGCCTGGTGCGCGAGGAGCCGGGCGAGCTCGCGGCGCGTTGCGCCGTGCTCAAAACGGTATTCTGGGAGTACGAGCAGGCGAAGCGCGATCTCTCGGGCGGCAACCTGCGGCTGGTCGTGTCGATCGCGAAGAAGTACCGCAACCGGGGGCTGTCTTTCCTGGATGTCATCCAGGAGGGCAACACGGGGCTGATGCGCGCGGTGGACAAGTACGAATACAAGCGGGGCTACAAGTTCAGCACCTACGCGACCTGGTGGATCCGCCAGGCGATCACGCGGGCGATCGCGGACCACGCGCGCACGATCCGCATCCCGGTCCACATGATCGAGACGATGACGAAGCTGCGCAATATCCAGAAGGACGCGCTGCAGAAGACGGGCATCGAGCCCACGATCGAGGAACTCGCGGCGGCCGCGAACATGTCGATCGCCGAGACGCGGCGCGTCATGAAGATCTCGCGCCACCCGGTGAGCCTGGATCGGCCGGTGGGCGAGGGCGAGGATTCCTACTTCGGCGACTTCATCGAGGACGAGCGGCAGCAGACCCCCAGCGACTCGGCGGCGCAGGAGATGCTCGCGAAGCGCATCGAGCAGGTGCTCAAGACGCTGACCTACCGCGAACGCGAGATCCTCAAGCTCCGCTACGGGATCGGGGACGGCTACACCTACACGCTCGAGGAAGTCGGGCGGATCTTCAAGGTCACCCGCGAGCGGGTGCGGCAGGTCGAGGCGAAAGCCCTTCGGAAGCTGCAGCACCCGGTGCGGGCCCGCAAACTCCAGGGGTTCGTGGGCGATCACGAGTACAAGGAACGCCGAACCGGCGGCGATGGCCCTTCCAAAAACTGATCAAATAAGCTAGATCCTTGTTTTTCATGGGGTTGCGCTGTGGGTCGCGTGCCCCTCCCGTTTCACAGGACATTCTTTTTTTTGCGTTGCCCGGAGTTTCCCGCAACACCCATTCGCGCGATCCGGTACATTGACAAGAGAAACCGCGTGCGGGGGACCATCGGCAGGGGCAAGGCCCGCGCCGGTGGGGTAGGATCGCGGGGCGATCGATGCGTGCGTCGACAGTGATCGACCGCGCGTAGAACGGGACGACTACCGATGAACATGAAGCAGACGACGAGCGAGTTCTCTCGTATCACTCGGATCAGCGGGGCCGCGGCCTTGATTGCTTTTTCGGGCAGCGCGTTGGCGCTGGCCGAACCGGCACCGCGTCCGGCGCCGACCGACGCGCCGGCGAAGGCGACCCGGCCCGCGACCCCTCGCGGCGAGGCGAGCCCGGGTGCGATCACGATCGAGCCCACGCTGCCGCGGGGCGAGAAGGCTGAGAGCTTTTATGCGACGGTGCCCCTGCTGCTGAAGCGGATGCACCCGAACCTGCGCACGATGACGGACGCGCAGATCCTCGACCTGGTCCGTGAGCGGGCGCGTCAGATCCACGCCGAGGAGATGGGCGTGGACCTGCCCGATCCGCCGCGTGCGGGCTCGGGCGGCGGGGCGCTGACCTTCGACGCGATCAACGACACGGACTATGTCGCGGGCGACCGCCGGCGGCTCACGCCGGGCCCGGGCGACTGGTGGAACGGAGACAATGTCCCCGCGATGGGCGAGGGGTACCGGACGGATCACACCCCCTACTACCTCGAGGACCGCGAGCTCAACCTCCGGCGTCTGCAGCTCCGCTCGATGCTGGGCGGTTTCGCGGATTACAGCAACCTCGCGATCGCGGACACCGTCGCGGACATCAACCAGGGCGGCATCTGGCCCACGCTCGAGCTGCCCTCGAACACGCAGGACTTCGACGGCGACGGCGAGCTGTTCGACCCGCTCCCCGCGCGACCGGTCGTGGTGTATTACCAGTTCCTCGAGGAGAACATGACCGACCTCGAGTGGGACGGGGGCGAGGACAACTTCAACTTGGTGGGCCTGCGGACCAGCGACACCAACGACGACGACATCATCGACTTCGCCGACGAGGCGGACGATACCGACGGCATCTCGGACTCGTGGCCCGCGAACCCGCTGTTCGTCAACCCCAGCGTGATTCCCCCGCCGGATGTGACCGACCAGGAGGCGGACCTGTCGCTGTTCCTGTCGCTCGCGGGCCTGGGCACGCTGAAGTGGGGCGACGACCGCCCGATCTTTACGCACCCCGACGCGGAGGCGGCGTGGCGCCTCGCGCAGCGTGAGTATTTCGCGGGCAACATCGACCGATTCCAGGATTCGTTCGACAGCGGGCAGGTGCTCACAGAAGAGGAACGGCAGATCGTGCTCTCCGCGATGCGGGCGATCGAAGATGTGACCAACATCACCTTCATTGAACGGCCCGATCTTCCGGGCTCGCTGCCCCCGGGCTTCACGCTCATCCCGCCGCCCAACAACGGGTACCCCGTCAACGCGGTGGGCTACGCGCTCGACACCTCGGGTGTCGCGGTCGATCCGGGCGGCATCCTGGGCCTCCCCGGCGCGAGCGAGTTCCCCTGGCAGCCCGAGGATGATTACCCCTGGATCCTGATCGCGAAGGGCGGGCAGCCCGACGCGGGCGAGGACGGGCCCACGGGTTCCACGGTTGTCGGGAGGGCGCGGAACCTGCCCTTCCCCGCGGCGGTCGACTTCGGGCTCACCGACCTCGACGGCGACGGGTTCCCCGACACCCCCGACACCAACGGGGACGGGTTCCCCGATCAGATCATCCTCAGCGCCGACAACATCGGGAACGCGTTCAACGCGGACCCGACGATGGTCCGCAGCGTCATGGACTCGAACGGCGACACGATCGTCAACGCCGCGGACGCGACGCTCACCGCGGGCGGCGCGATCGACTTCCCGCCCTTTGGCAACTTCCTGTTCGATCTCAACTTCGACGGGACGATTGACCAGATCCTCGACACGAACGGCGACGGCGACCCCGCGGTGCTCGACTTCGGCGATCTGCAGATCGACCTCGACGGGGATGGCGCGGGCGATTCGGTGTACCCGAGCGGCACGGCCCCCTCCCCCATCCCGTTCCCGACCGATTCGGTTCCCTGCGAACTGCTGGGGCTGACGCAGGCCGTGTTCGACAATCAGGACATCGGCGCGACGGTGTACCAGCTGATGCGTCACCTGGGCTTCCTGAACGAGCACCAGCGTCCCGACCGCGATGATTTCGTGCGGGTCAACTACGGCAACATCGATTCGGACGCGCTTCCCGGGTTCGCGCTGGTCCTGAGCGGCACGGACAAGTTCGCGAACTTCATCGAGAACTTCGACACCACGACCTCGACCGTCCCGCCCGCGCCCCCGTTCACGCCCCGCCTCCCGGGTCTGTGGACGATCGCCGGCGCGCCGACGAGCGGCGGATGGGGCTTCGCGGCCCCGACCGCGGGCGACGCGCCCGCGCCGACCGAGGACTACGCGGTTGACGAGGACGACATGTCCGCGGAGGCCCTGGTGACCGGGGCGGCCCCGGGCCAGCGTTTGGTCGGTGAGACGATCTTCATCTCCCCGAACATCTACGGCCCTGAGGACGCGACGGTGAACTTCGCGTACTACATCAACAGCGATACCCCCGGCGCCCTGCAGGCGGGCGACGGGCTCATCGTCGAGACCTCCCCCGACGGTGGGGCGACCTGGAACACGCTGATCGGCCTGGGCGTGCCCAGCGACCAGTGGCGCGTCGCAACGGTCACGGTCGGTGAAGTCCGCAACGACGGCGCGACGAGCCTCCCCGATTTCCAGGTCCGCTTCCGCGCCCGCAACACTGACGCGGGCCGGGTCGTGGAGATGGGTCTGGACCGCATCCGCGTCCAGAACCCCTACGACTTCCTGTCGGTGATGCACTTCGGGACCTTCGCCTCGTCGATCTTCCCGGGCGAGGCTGGCTTCGAGTCCATCGAGGTTCGCGAGCCCAACACGGCGGAATTCCAGGACCTCATCGGCCTCGCGCAGGGGCTCAGCCTGGGCGACCGGATCGCGCTGTCCAACCTGTACGGCGACCCCGTCGTGCCGGACGGCGGTGACGCGGCGCCGGACCCGTGCCGGGCGGATGTCGACGGGAACGGCGTGATCGACGCGGTCGATGTCACGCTCTTCCTCGAGCTGTACAACGCGGGCGATCTGCAGGCGGACTTCGCGGCGCCGTTCGGGGTCATCGATATCTTCGACCTCGTCCAGTTCTTCGTGGATGTCCAGAACTCGTTCCGCTGCCAGAACGACCCGGACAACAGCTTCGGGAGCAACAACTTCAGCGACCTGACCTCGCCGGGTTGATGCCCGCGTGACGACGATGACGCGGGCCCCGATGGGCGGGGCCCGTGCCTGAACAGAACCGCACACCGATCCGATCACCGATCAGACGACAGGACCGAGCATGAACAGCCTCGATCAGATCACGAAGACCGCCCTGCTGGCCGCCCTCGCGGGCGCCGCCTCGGCGGGCCTGGGCCAGAACGCGCTCGTCTTCGACGCGCAGGGCGACGGGGTCACGGCGCAGTCGAGCACCGGGCACCTCACCCGCCTGGGGATGAACCGCTGGCTCGACGAAGAGACCATCGCGACCAACCTCGACATCTACGAGAACCGCGAGGCGATCGCGGCGCTCGCGGAGTGGATCGGGCCCGGGCCCGGCAACATCGCCCCCATCATGGCTGGCGACGCGAGCTGGCTCGACCGGATGCGTGAAGAGGCGTCGACGCAATTCGCCCAGAACGGCGGGCTCGACCTGCCCCCCGTGGTGCTGCTCGCGAACGATGCACGCCGCGTCACCAACCCGATCCATGACCAGGGCGGGCCCGACACCTTCGGGGACGCCCCGAGCAACGAGGTGCACCGCGTCAACAGGCTCTGGCCGACCGCGAGCGTGGACGGGCGGTTCGTCGCCCGCATCCCCTATTCGTTCGACGAGGACATGATCGCGGCGTGGGTCGCGCGGGGCGATCCCGATCCCGATCCCGAGGATCAGAACGCGGTCGCGGGCGTCGCCAGCGCCCTCGCGACCATGCTCATCATCGAGCAGGTCGCGCCGGTGCAGTTCGTGGGCTTCAACCCCCAGGTCGATCCCGAGAACGGCTTCCTGCTGTTCACCAACCAGGGCGACGCGGATTTCGACCTCACCACGGGCGTCGCCTCGAACCAGGTGTCCCGGATCGGACGCGCGAACACCGCCAACGAGGACGAAGAGCCCACCAACATCATCCACGAGACCTGGAGCAATTTCCCCTCGATCGTCCGGTCGCTCGGATTCGTGCTCGGGCTCGACTGGGAGCAGCGTCACCCGGACCGCGATGTGTTCCTCGATGTCCAGCCGCAGAACATCCCGCCGTTCGATTTCCCGCTGCCCGGTCCCTCGACCGACGGCAACGACGGTCCCGGCGTGACCGCGGTGGCGAGCCCCGATCCCGACCTCGCGGGCGCCCCCGCGGCGGGCCCGCTGCTCTTCGATGACCTGACGGTGCTGACGATCGAGGTCGAGACGCCCGGGTGCAGCTTCGACCTCGACTCGATCATGCTGCTCCGCCCCTTCGCGCTGGGCGGCGCCGCGACTTACTTCATCCGCGATCCGTACCGCTACACCGACCTCGACGGAGACAATGTCGTTGATACCACCCCGTTCGGGCCCGACGACCGCATGGTCAACCAGCCCCCGGCGGTCTTCTTCAGCACCTGCGACCTCGCCGCGATTGACGAGATGTATTCCGTCGAGTTCCGCTGGTACTACGGGCTCAACCCCAACTGCCCCCACGATGTGAACAACGACGGGATCCAGGGCGGCGACGACCTCCAGGCGTTCGTCGATCTCTGGGAAGCCCGCGACCCCTCCGCGGACCTCGTCCCGCCTTTCGGGTTCATCGACCTACTCGACCTGCAGGCCTTCAGCTTGGGCGATGACGAGAACAACATCGATGTCTTCACGCCCGGCTTCTGCAACATCTTCGGCCCCCCCGGCCCCGGCTTCCGCCCCGACGGCGGCAATGTCTTCCCGCCCGGCTGATCCGCGAACACCACGAAGTCCCGTCCACCACGCCCGCCCGCTCGGCGGGCGTTTTCTTTGCGCGCACCAAACCCTCCCCGGGGATCGGCCCCCGCGAAGGCGAACAGCCGATGCGACTCAGAGCTCGGGCGCGAACCCGCTCCGCAGCGTGTTCTCGCAGCAGGCGCGGGGGTCGGTGAAGTGCATGAGGTAGTCCTTGCCGCCCGCCTTGGTGCCGATGCCGCTCATGCCCGCGCCGCCGAAGGGCTGGCGGGCGACGACCGCCCCGGTGCACTTCTGGTTGATGTAGAGGTTCCCGACGCGGAAATCCTGCTTCGCGATCTCGATGTGCGCGGGCTTGCGGGTGAACACGCCCCCGGTGAGCTTGTAGGGGCTGCTGTTCGCGATCTCGAGCGCTTCCTCGAACGAGCGGGCGTGGAAGACCCCCAGAACGGGCCCGAAGATCTCCTCGCTGCCGATCACATGGTTCATGGTCACGCCGCTGAAGATGTGGGGCGCGACATAGTGCCGCCCGGTCTTCTCCTCGAGCCCCTCGGGGATCTCCATCTCGAGCTCGAGCGTCGCTTCGCGCTTGCCCTGTTCGATGTACTGCTCGATCGCGTGCTTCGCGGCCGCGTCGATGACGGGGCCCACATCCGTCCCGGGGTGGGTCGGATCCCCGATGATGAGCGAGCGGGTGGACTCGATGAGCCGCTCCATGAAGAGCTTGGTCGCGTCGCCCGATGGGCCCTCGGGATCGACGACGATGCACCGGCTGCAGGCGCTGCACTTCTGCCCCTGGAACCCGAACGCGGAATACCGCACGCCCAGCACCGCCTCGTCGAGGTCGGCGGACGAGTCGATGATGACCGCGTTCTTGCCGCCCATCTCGCAGACGACCTTCTTGACATTCGCCTGACCGGGTCGGGTCTGCCCCGAGGCGGCGATGATGTCGAGCCCGACCGCCTTCGAGCCCGTGAAGGCGACCATGCAGACGCGCGGATCGCGGACGAGCTGGGCGCCGACGGTCTCGCCTCGCGCGTGGCAATAGTGCAGCACTTCTCGAGGCACCCCGGCGCTCCAGAGGATGTCGCAGACCGCCTTCGCGATGCCGGGCGTCTGCTCCGCGGGCTTGGCGATCACCGCGTTCCCGCAGACGAGCGCCGCGGTGACCATGCCGGTGAAGATCGCCCCCGGGAAGTTCCACGGGCTGATGACGACCGCGACGCCCTTGGGCTGGTACCACTGCTCATCGAGTTCCCCGATGAAGCGCCCGAGCCGCTCGCGGACGAACATCGGCGCCGCGCAGCGGGCGTAGTACTCGCAGAAGTCGATCGCCTCGCAAATGTCCGCGTCCGCTTCCGCCCAGGTCTTGCCCGCCTCCTTGACCATCACGCCCGCGAGCTCGTCGCGACGCTGGCGCATCAGGCCCGCGGCGCGGACGATGATGTTGCAACGCTCCACGGCGTCGGTATCGCGCCAGGACGGGAACGCCTCGCGGGCGGTCCCCACCATCTGCTCGGCGGTCTCCACCCCCACCATCGAGCCCGCGTCGGGCACGCTGCACCCGCGGACCGCCTCGCCGAACGCGCGGTGCTGGGCCCGGTCCGCGAAGTTGCGGGGGGGCTCGTTCACGAACGCCTTGCCGTCGCCCACCCCCGGGAAGGCGGGGCTGAGCTTGTGACGCTCCGCCGCGATCTCGTAGAGATCGGGTTTCGGGCCCGTCTTGCCCGCGTCCCCCGTCCCGTTCGCGGTCCCGCTCTCGGTCGCGGCCTTGGGCGCGGGGGGCGCGAGCAGCACGCCCGTGTCCTTCTCGTCGAGCACGCTCGCCTTGAGCCACGACTCGTTGCTCGTGTTCTCCAGCAGGCGGCGCACGAGGTAGGCCATCCCCGGGATCATCTCGCCCACCGGCACATACTCGCGGATGCGCAGGCCCATCTCCGCCGCGGCGTGCTTGAGCTGGTCGGCCATCCCGTGCAGCATCTGCAGCTCGATCGCCTCGCGGGGGATGTCGCGTTTCTCCGCGGCCGCGAGGGCCGCGGCGATGGAGCGGGCGTTGTGCGACCCGAGCGCGAGCTTGACCCCGCCCTCGCCCGGCTTGCGCGGGGTGGAGTCCAGGAAGATCTCCGCCATCCGCTCGAAGCAGCGATCGGTCATCCACTTTTCGGGCCAGACCGGGCAGGGCCAGCCCATCTGCTCGGCGTGGATCGTCTCGTAGTCCCAGTACGCGCCCTTGACCAGGCGGACGGTGAGCACGCGTCCGGTGCGCTTGGTCCATTCGACGACGCGCTTCGCGTCCTCCTCCCCGCTCTTGAGATAGGCCTGCATCGCGAGGCCCGCCTCGAAGTCGACCTCTTCGCACGCCCGGAACCACAGGTCGAAGGTCAGGTCCTTGAAGTCCGCCTGCTCGGTGTCCATGTTGATCAGGACGCCCCGCTCCTTCGCGGCCTCGAGGATCGGGATCAACCGCCCCAGCGCGTCGTCGATCGCGCCCGCGGGGTCGATCGGGTCGTACTTCGCGCTCAGCGAGGAGATCTTGATCGAGACATTGGTGCGCGGGACGACCCCGAGGTGGTCGCGCTCGAGGACGGGGTTCTCGGGCCACCCCGCGACACGCTCGGGGAGGTTGTGCACGAGGTCGAGGTACTTGTCCTTGTACGAGTCCGCCTCCGCGTCGGAGACGCACGCCTCGCCCAGCAGGTCCACGCTGAACGCGATGCCCTGGTCCCAGAGCTTCTTGAGCCCGGGCAGGGCGCTCTCCGCATCGGTGCCCGCGATGAACTTCTGCCCCATGCCCTCGATCTGTCCCGCGATGGTCTTGGTCGTCAGGCCCTTGGCCATCCCGCCCATCTTCAGGCCCACATCCATCCCGGCGGGCAGCTTCACGCCCGGCTGGGTGAGGTAGTCCATCAGGTGCTCGTGCACCATCTCGGGGGTCGTGAGCACGGGGAAGGTATCCACGAACCGGAAGAGCTGGACCTTGAAGTTCTCGTCCTTCATCGTCCAGTCCATCATCTTGTCGCTGTAGAACTTCGCGCTCAGCAGGCCGGCCTTGTGCGCACGCGCGTGCTCAAGGATCTCTTCGCCGATCGCGCGGATGCGCGGCTCGAGTTCCCCGGAGACCGCGACCGGCACGGGGGCCTGCGAGCGAGACGATGCCTTCGAACGGGACGAGAAGAGTTTCATGGGATGCTCTCAGACAGCGGTGTGAAGACGCCCTCGCGGGCTCGGGATCGAACGCGGCCGGGGTGCGCCGTCGTCGGCCTCCTCCGGTGTGGCATCATAGATGGGGGACCCCCCCTCCAAGCAAATCCCGCCCCGCTCGGCTAGTGTCCCCCCGGATGGGCGGAACCGTCGTCACCATCGGGAATTTCGATGGCGTGCACCGGGGGCACGCGGCGCTCATCGAGCGCGCCCGCGCGATCGCCGACCAGGACGGAACAGGGCGAGTCGTCGCGCTCGCCTTCGACCCCCACCCCAGATCGGTCCTCAGACCCGGGAGCGAGCCCGCGCGGCTCACCATCTTCGAGCAGCGTGCGGCCCTGCTGCGGGGCACGGGCGCCGACGAGGTCCGGCGTCTCGACCCCGGGACCGACCTGCTGAGCATGAGCCCCGAGACCTTCCTGGGGCATGTCCGCGCGTCGTTCTCGCCCGTGGCGCTGGTCGAGGGGGCGGATTTCCATTTCGGGAAGGGACGCTCGGGGCACATCGCGGAACTGAAGACGCTCGGCGCCCGCCTCGGGTTCGCGGTCGAGATCGTCGAGCCCGTCGAGGTGGTGCTGGGCGACGACTCGATCGTCACCGCGTCGAGCAGCATCACCCGATGGCTGCTGGCGCACGGGCGTGTCCGCGACGCACGGACGGTGCTGGGCCGCCCATACGAACTCACCGGGGAGGTGGGCCCGGGCGATCGTCGGGGACGCACCCTCGGGTTCCCCACCGCGAATGTGCGCCCGACGCAGGTCGCGCCCGACGGGGGCGTCTACGCCTGCGTCGCCGTCCTCCCGGACGGATCGGAGCACCCCGCGGCGGTGCATGTGGGCCCGCGACCGACCTTCGACACCGAGCCCCGCGTCGAGGCGCACATCCTGGGATTGCCGACGAGCTACGGCAGCGGAGGCGGCGGCGAGCCGGACTGGTCGCCTATCGCGGGCCTCCCCGAGAACGGATGGCGGATCGGGCTCCGGTTCGTGAGCAGGCTGCGCGACCCCATCGCGTTCGCCTCGCTCGATCGGCTGCGGGACCAGTTGGCACGCGATTGTGCGCTCGCGATGGAACGGTTGATGTGCGCGGCTCCGGCCGAGGAGATCGGGAGATGACGGAAACAGCATCGGTCTGGGAGTCGAGCGCGACCGCGGCGGAGATCGCGGCGTGGCTCAAGCCCAAGCGTTCAGTGGTGGTCGTGACGCACGGGAAGCCCGACGGTGACGCATTAGGCTCGTCGCTCGCGCTCGTGCGCGCGCTCAACATCGCGGCGGGCGGGTCCGCGGCGGGGTTCAGCGGGGTCGCGAGCCGGGCCGAGGCGTGGTACGCGGGCCCCATGCCGGGCTGGTGGAAGGCGGTGGCGTTGGACTCCAAGTGCCGTCACTTCGATGAGCACCACGCCCCCCCTTCCTCGGTCGAGCCCGACGCGGTGGTGATCGTGGACACCGGGTCGTGGAGCCAGCTGCACGACTACCGGCCCTGGATCGACCACCAGCACGAGCGGACCGCGCTGGTCGATCACCATCTCAGCGGGAACGCGGAGGTCAGCCCGAGGCGACTGATCGAGACGACCGCGGCGGCGGCGTGCGAGATCATGGCGGGCCTGTGCGGCCGCCTGCTGGGGGTGGGCTCGCCCGCGGATCTGCCCCGGGAGGTCGCGGAGCCCCTTTACCTGGGGCTCGCGACGGACACGGGCTGGTTCCGGCACTCGAATGTGACGCCCGCGGTGATGCGGCTCGCGGCGGACCTGCTGGAAGCGGGCGTCGATCACGAGCGGCTGATCGAGACGGTGGAGTTCCGCGACCGCCCGGGTCGCCTGCGCCTGCTCAGCCGGGCGCTGGGGTCGCTCGAGCTGCTCGACGACGACCGGATCGCGGTGATGGCGCTGGGGGAGAAGGACTTCGAGAAGGCGGGCGCGCACCCGGGCGACAGCGGCGGGTTCCTCGACATCGTCAAGACCGTCGAGACGGTGCGCGTGGGCGTGCTGCTGACGGAGCTCAAGACGCCCGACGGGGTGGTGACCAAGATCAGCATGCGCAGCAAGGGCGGCGCGGGCTTCGTGGATGTGAATGTCGTGGCGCAGAGCCTCGGGGGCGGGGGGCACGCGCAGGCCGCGGGCGCGCGCATGGTCGGCGTGCGACTCGCCGACGCGAAAGCAACAGTGGTGAATGCGCTGCAGGCGGCGCTGGACGGAGCGGACGCGTGAGCGGGGATGACTGGGAACTCGGCGCATCGGGCCCCCGGCGCGGCAAGCCGCGAGGGGGCAAGGCGGGCGGGCCGGGCGGGAAGCCTCCGCGGGGCCCGAAACCCGGGGGCGGGCGACCGTCCGACGGACCGGGTGATCGGGCGGGTCCGCGGGGCGGGCCTCGCGTGCGACCGGGCAAGCGTCCGCCCCTGCGGGTGATGACGACGACGCTGTGGGAGTATCCGAGCCAGCACTACGACAGCCAGGGCAAGACGACGAAGGGGAAGCCCGTCGGGATGTCGTCGTCGACCATGCAGGGGGACAAGGACTACATCGGCGCGACACCCTCGTGGGTGATCTGGCAGCTGCTCCAGCGCTACACGCGTGAGGGCGATGTCGTCATGGACCCGATGGTGGGCAGCGGGACGACGATCGATGTGTGCCTAGACCTGGGGCGCGAGCCCATCGGGTTCGACCTCGCGCCGTCGCGCGACGACATCCGGAAGGGCGACGCGCGGGAGATCGACCTGGACAGCGAGTCGGTCGACTTTGTCTTTCTCGACCCGCCCTACTCGACCCACATCGACTACAGCGACGACCCCCGCTGCATCGGGAAGCTCGACGCGGGGGAGGGCGGGACGGGCCGGGACAAGCGCCGCGCCGACGAGCCCCCCGAGATGATCGGCCAGGCGTACTACGAGGCGATGGAGGAGGTCATCGCGGAGTGCCACCGGGTGATGCGGAACCGGCGCTACCTGGGGCTGTATGTCAGCGACTCGTTCAAGAAACAGAAGGGCGTGAAGGGCGGGCTGTTCATGCCGATCGGCTTCGAGCTCTTCTCGATCATGCGGGACTACTTCAAGCCCGTGGACATCATCGCGGTGGTGCGCCACAACGCGAAGCTGCGCCGGGGCAACTGGCACAAGGCGGCGGAGGAGCAGAACTTCTTCCTGCGCGGGTTCAACTACCTGTTCATCATGAAGAAGGAAGAATGACCGGCGCGCTTCTTTCCAGAATGATCGAAAATCCCGGAGTCCTGACGCAACCCCCCGGGGTGTGAGCCGGTACCACTCGATCGACGATCGTGGGGTGTGCTCGCAAAGGGGAAGGTGATGCGTTGCATGCAGGGGTCGAGGCTCGGCTTGGCGCTGGCGGCCGTCCTGGCGAGTTGGGGCGCTTTCTGCCCGGCTCGCACCGATGGTGCGTTCACAGGCGAGCGATGCGCGGCGCGGGCAACGGTGGGGTCGTTTGAAGTCTCTACATCGGCGCGGGACCTCGCGCTCTCCGACGGCGCGGTCGCGGTGCTCTCGTTCGATCTCGATGTCTACGACATCCGGACCGAAGCGTCGCCCTCGTTCGTCCGCACCGTTGACTTGCCAGGCGGATATTCCAGGCTCGAGCGTGACGATGCGCAGCTCTGGGCACTCGGTCAGGGGGTTTGCCTCATCGAGAACTCGGACCCCCTCAACCCGATCGTGCTCGGGGCATATGCCCCGTCGACCGCGGTTTCGTCTGCCGACGCAGCGGGCACGCTCGCGGTGATCGCCTCCGATCCGGATCCGGACCTGGGGATCCCGCCGATCATCCGTCTGGTCGATTTCACGGATCCGGCATCGCCCCTCGTGATCGCCGAACGCGCGTTCGACGAGCGCGTCAGAACGGTCTCGCTCGTGGACGGTGTGGTGTACGCGGTGATGCGCCTCGGCTCCATGCTCGTGCTCGGGACCGACGGCGCGCAGCCGCTCTCAACGCAAGGCGTCTACTTCGGCTTCGGCGTCTGGCGACGCGACGGCTGGTTCTCGCACGAGGGCGATCGGCTGCTCGCGTTCGACGGCGATCTCCATCTGCTGGATATCTCCGATCCGTTTGATCCCGTTCCCGTCGCGGAGCGCGATATTCTCGGCGGCCTCGCGAACGATGCCCTCATTCGAGGCGACGAGATCCTCGCGGTCTCGATCGATCAGGGCTTCGAGATCCTGCAGACGGCCGCGCCGGGCTTCGAACGGCGCGGGCGGTATCTGCGGGGCACATCGGTCGACAGAGTCGACGAGCACGACGGGCTCGTAGCGATTCTCGGTCGGCGCGAGTGTGTGCTGCTCCGCGTGACCGAGCCGATCGTGCCGGTGTTTGCCCGACACACGGCTCTGGCCAATCCCCTCGCGTTCGATCTCGAGGGCTCCTTCGCGTATCTCGCGATGGAGCCGCCCGGGTTCGAGATTGTCGATATCGCTGATCCCGCGAATCCCGAACGCGTCGGGGCACTGAGCGGATCACTCTGGGGATTCGATGTCGAAGCGATCGCGGATCGGGCCTATCTGGCGACGATTTTCGGGGTGCGGGTCATCGATATCTCGGACCGCCGGGAACCGCGAGTGATCGGGAGCCTGCCCGACACCGTCGCGGGCAGCGAACCGCTCGCCGCCGGAGATGGGACGCTCGCCGTGCAGACAGGCCTGCAGACGATCCGTCTCTACGAGACCGATCCGCGGGGCGACGCGACCCGTCTCGGAGAGATCGTGTTCGACTCCGACATCTCGTCATCGTTGATCGATCGCGGCCGGCTGTTCGTGACGACGGATGGTGGTCTGGAGATCTTCGCGGTGGACACGCCCTCGGACCCGGTGCTGCTCGGAACGACCGGTCTTTTCGTGAATGGCGGCGCGATCGCCGTTGATGGAGACCGCGTCTACACCGTGGGACAGATCAGCGGCGACAGCGGATACCTCTTCGAGTTGGATATCTCGGATCCGGCGAACGCTGTCGAGATCGCTCGCCGCTACTTCTCGAGGCGACCGCTTTCGGTCTCGGCGTATCGCGATCGTGTTTGGATCGCGAACAACGACTCCGAGATTGTCGCCTTGGAGCCTGGCTCCCTTGAGCGTGACATCGGGGCGCAGTCGACATTTCGGGGCGAGTCGATCGCAATTCAGAACGGCTTCTTGTACAACATTGAGCTGGAAATCTACGGCATCGGTGACTGCCCGCCCTGCCCGGTTGATTTCGCCCCGCCGGACGGTGTGCTCGACTCGGCGGACCTCCTCGCGTTCGTCGATCTGTTCCTTGCTGGGCGCAGTGGCTCGGATCTCGATCGGGACGGGCTGCTCGATCTGAGTGATCTCGTGTTCTTCGTCGAAGCCTCGATCGCGGGTTGTTCCTGACGCACGACGCGGGGCGGTCAGTCCAGCCGATACCGGACGATCCGCCCCGCGGTGTAGCGTTCCGACTCCGCCTCATCGGTGGTCGCGATCGCGCGGAACCCCGCGCGCTCCAGGACGCGGATCGAGGCGCTGTTCTCGGCGCGGACCTGCGCGAAGAGGGGGCGGTCGGCGACCTCCTCCAGCAGCAGCGCGAGCGCCCGCGTCGCGATGCCCCGCCCCCACTGCTCCCTCGCGATCCAGTAGCCCACGGTCTTCTCGCCCCCGACCTCGAAGCAGGTGACCCGCCCGGCGAGTTCGCCGTCCGCGAGGATCGCACGCTCGGTGATCGACTCGTCCGCGAGGATGCGCCCCCAATGCTCGAGGAACGCGGCTCGCGTTCGCGGCTTGACACCCGCCAGCGCGGCGCTCCGCGGGTCGCTGTCGTGCGCAAAGAACGCGTCGAGATCCGACTCCCTGACGGATCGGAGTTCCACTCGCGAGGCTCGGGCGTTTTTGGCGTCCATCGCAGACAGGCTCGGTGCGCGGGAACGCGTCAGGTGCAGCCCGCGAGGAACGCGCCGACGAACGCCTGGACATCCGCGAGATCGAACACGCCAGAGGGCGGCGCGAGGTCCGCGATCGGGTCTCCGTTCGTGAACCCCCCGATGAACGCCTGGACATCCGCGAGGTCGAGCACGCCGATCGGTTCGGCGAGATCCGCGTCGTTGCACCCGCCGTCGGGCACCACCGCGATGGTCATGCCCTCGTAGATGTACTCGGCGCCGATCCCGCCGAACAGGCTGAGGGTCCAGCCGAAGACGCTGACACCCGTGAAGTCATACGACCCGGCCGCGTCGAGCAGATCGAGCGAGGACACCTGGGTTTCGGGATAGGTCACAAGAAAGTCGAGGTCGTGCGTCGGGGCGAGCCCCGGGATGTCGACCTGGACGGGGAGCGGGACATCGATGTTCCGGGAGATCAGGAACCCGTCCACCGCGGGGTCGTTGTCGCGGATCACGAAGTAGGCGGGGCCGAACGGCTGGGGATCCTCCAAGACAACCGCGGCGCCGCCCACGCTCATCTCGAAGGTCGCGGGATCGATGGTGTACCCCCGGGTCGGGAAGTTCGGGCTGTCCGCGAACTCCGCCGAATCGAGCACGAACCGCATGACGACCGGATCCCCCGGGGAGACGCCGCTGTGGTCACCGCCGATGACGCTGAATCCGACCTCCCCGGTGACGGTGACCTCGACCAGGTCCGCGACGGCGCAGGGGGCGAGCAGGCCCCCGGCGAGGAGAGAGAGCAACGCGGTCTTCATGGGCATCCTTTCAGCTCGGGCATGGATCCCCTGAATCTAGCGGACCGCGCCCGACCGCCGAACGGAAATCTCCAAGCGGGCCGGGGTGTTTCCACGGATCGCGGCGGTTCGGGCCCGATCGGTCGCTTGCTACTATCCCGCTGTTCCGCAAAGCAGACCGAGGAATTTCCCCCATGCCCAGCATCACCAGGGCCGCGGATGTGCGGCGATCGTTCATCGAGTTCTTCGAGGGCAAGGCGCACACCTTCACGCCCTCGTCGCCCGCGGTGCCGCACGACGACCCGACGCTGATGTTCGCGAACGCGGGGATGAACCAGTTCAAACCCGTGTTCCTCGGGAATGTGCCCGAGAACAGCCCGCTCGCGGGTCTGAAGCGGGCGGTGAACAGCCAGAAGTGCATCCGCGCCGGGGGCAAGCACAACGACCTCGAGGATGTGGGCAAGGACACCTACCACCACACCTTCTTCGAGATGCTGGGCAACTGGTCGTTCGGGGACTATTTCAAGAAAGAGTCGATCGACTGGGCATGGGAACTGCTCACCGAGGTCTGGGGGCTCGACAAGACCCGCCTCTACGCGACCTACTTCGGGGGCGACGAGGCCCTGGGCGTCGGGCCCGACACCGAGGCACGCGACTACTGGCTCGAGCACCTGCCCGCGGACCGCGTGATCCCCAGCGGGGTCAAGGACAACTTCTGGGAGATGGGCGACACCGGGCCCTGCGGGCCCTGCTCGGAGCTCCACTACGACCGCGTCGGCGGACGCAACGCCGCGAAGCGCGTCAACGCGGACGGCGAGGATGTCATCGAGATCTGGAACCTCGTGTTCATCCAGTACGACCGACAGGCGGACGGCTCGCTCAAGCCCCTCCCCGACAAGCACATCGACACCGGGATGGGCCTCGAACGCATCGCGGGCATCCTCAAGGGCGTCGATTCGAACTACGACACCGACCTGTTCACGCCCATCTTCGGCGCGATCGAACGCATCACCGGCGCCCGCGGCTACCGGGGCAAGTTCGGGAGCGAGGACCCCGACGGGATCGACACCGCCTACCGCGTGATCGCGGACCATGTCCGCACGCTCACCTTCGCGCTCACCGACGGCGCCGTGCCGGGCAACGAGGGGCGGGGGTATGTGCTGCGCCGGATTCTCCGGCGCGCCGTCCGCTTCGGGCGCCAGACGCTGGGCGCCAAGCCCGGCTTTTTCAGCAAGCTCGTGCCCGTGGTCGTGGAGCACATGAGCGAGGCCTTCCCGGAGTTGAAGCGCGACCCGCAGCGGATCATCGACCTCATCTACGAGGAAGAGGAGAGCTTCGGGAAGACGCTCGACCGGGGGATCACGCTGTTCGGAGAAGCCGCGGACGCCGCGGGGAGCGGCGGGCGCATCTCGGGCGAGGACGCGTTCAAGCTCTATGACACCTATGGCTTCCCGGTAGACCTCACCATGCAGATGGCCGAGGAACGCGGGCTGAGCGTCGATGAGAAGGGCTTCGAGGCCGCGATGGAGGCGCAGAAGGCCCGCTCGCGCGCCGGCGCGAAGGCGGGCGCCTCGGGTGGCCTGGTGCTGGACGCGGAGGCGATCGCGGGCCTGCGGCACATGCAGGTCAAGGAGACGAAAGACGCCGACAAGTTCCACGGGCGCGAGATCCGCGCCACCGTCCGCGCGATCTGGGACGGCAAGAACTTCGACGAGTGGGCGGACACCACGATCGCGGGCACGCGCCGGGTGGGCGTGATCCTCGACAAGACCAACTTCTACGCGGAGATGGGCGGGCAGGTCGCCGACACGGGGCGCATCAGCGTCACCCGGGAGACCCGCTCGGGGACCAAGAACAACGGGACGGGCGGCGAGTTCGTCGTCGAGGACACCCAGTCGTTCGGCGGGGTCGTCCTGCACATCGGGCGCGTAAAGAAAGGGGAGATCCGGGTCGGCGATGATGTGGTCTGCAAACTGGACGGCGCGCGCCGGAAAGCGATCGCGGCGAACCACACCGCGACCCACCTGCTCAACCTGGGCCTCCGACGCGTGCTGGGGGGCGTGGTCGATCAGAAGGGCTCGCTCGTCGACGACGGCAAGCTCCGCTTCGACTTCACCCAGAGCGGCGCCGTCAAGCCCGAGCAACTGGGCGAGGTCGAGTCGATCGTGACCGACGCGATCAACGCGGACCTTCCGGTGCACGCGGACCTCGCGGACCTGGAGACGGCGCGTTCGATCAACGGGCTGCGGGCCGTCTTCGGGGAGGCCTACCCCGACCCGGTCCGCGTGGTGTCGATCGGCGCGCCGGTCGCGGACCTCGTCGCGAACCCGGACAACGAGAAATGGGCGGGCCTGAGCGTCGAGTTCTGCGGCGGCACCCACCTGACCAGCACCGGGGAGGCGGGCGCCTTCGCGCTCGTGCACGAGGAGGCGGTCGCGAAGGGGATCCGACGCGTCGTCGCGCTGACGGGCCCCGCCGCCCGCGCCGCGCACGAAGCCGCGCAATCGCTCGCGGCGCGCATCGACGCCGCCTCGTCGCTCTCGGGCGAGGCACTCAAGCGTGAGCAGCACGACCTCGCGGCGCAGATCGACGAGTTGACCCTCCCCGCGGCGCGGAAGGCGGCGCTGCGTGCCGACCTCGCGGGCCTCGCCGAGAAGATCAAGGACGCGGAGAAGGCACGCGCCCAGCAGCGAGCCGCGGAGGCCGCGAAGGCCGCGGGCGTGCTCGCGAGTTCCGCGGAGGCGGACTCGACGCCCTACTTCGTCTCGACCATCGAAGTGGGCTCGGACCGCGGCGCGCTGCAGGCGGCGATGAAGACGATCACCGACCGCGTGCCCCGCAAGTCGGTCATGCTCATGAGCCCCGACGAGGTCGCGGGCAAGGTCGCGGTGATGGCGGTCGTCCCCAAAGACCAGCAGTCCAAGCTGAAAGCGGGCGACTGGGTCCGTGAAACGGTGGGCGTGATGGGCGGCAAGGGGGGCGGCAAGCCCGACAGCGCCCAGGGCGCCGGCGCCGACCTCGACAAGGTTAAGGACGCGATCAAGGCGGCGCGGACCGCCGCGGGCACCAAGCTGCTCTGACCACGCCCGGAACCCCGTCGAGCCCGAGCGCAAGGCGAAAACGCCCGAGCGATCCGGGATCGGCTCAGAACCGGTTGGTGATCACGACCTCGCTGAGCGGCAGCTGCCCGGGCTTCGGCCAGGGCTGCTTCGTGCCCTTCCCGATCGCGATCAGCGGGCCCATCACATGGTCGTCGGGCAGGTTGATCAGCTCCGCGACCTTCTCGATGTCGAACCCGATCATCGGGCACGAGTCGTAGCCCATGTCCTTCGCGGCGAGCATGATCGTCTGCATCGCCATGCCGATGGAACGCTGCGCCTCGTCGCGCTGCAGCCACTCCCGCCCCTCGTGGAAGGGGCCCATCCACCCCACGAGCAGGTCCGCGACCTCCTGGGGCGCGTCCCGCCAGTACCGCTCGGGGGACTTCTGCCACGCGTTCATGTCCGCGGTCATCGCGATGAGCACGCTCGCGTCGGTCATCTGCGCCTGGTCGTTGCCGTTCGCGCGGATCTGCGCGCGCAGGTCGGGGTCCTTGACGACCACGAACCGCCAGTGCTGGATGTTGAAGCTCGTGGGCGACTGGATCGCCGCCTCGAGGATCTTCGTCAGATCCGCCTCGGGCATCTCGTGCTCGGGGTCGTACTGCTTCACGGCACGGCGGGCGTAGATCGCGTCGAAAGTGTCCATCCGGCAAACCTCCTGGTTCAATCGGTCTCGCAAGCGGGAGCGCCGGGCGCGACCCGGCGAGCGGGGACGAACCCGCGCCGCGACTCCGATATTCGCGGCTAGGCTTCGCTGGATGCCAACCCCCCAGGACAACCTCCGCGCGTGGTCCGTCGGGCTCGACATGGTCTACTCGGCGGGCGGGATGCTGCTGCTCGGCGCCGCGATCGACTGGATGGCAGGCACGCGCCCCTGGTGGATGCTGGGCCTGGGGCTCCTCGGTCTCGTCGTGGGCATGTACCGCTTCATCCGCGACGCGATGCGCATGAACACCTCCACCAGCACGCCCCGAAAACAAAACAAAGACCGGACTTCCAGCGGGCCCGGGGCTCCCTCCTCGTCTGACTGAACGAGAAAGAAACCGGCGAGACGAGAGAAACAGGGCCCCGAACGGTCGCCGCGCGGGTGAGTGACCGCTATTCTTTGCCCCCGGATTTTCGCGCCCGGGCCCCGCGCCGGGTCCTCGCGACCGGTGCACGGATCGACGCTGTTTGACCCACGAGACAGGCCCCCGCGGGCCGATTCAGACGACCCGAACGGACGATGACCACCCGCCCCGCCCACAGCCCTGAGCCGACCGACGCGACGCGCCCGTCGCCCGCGGGCCGTCTTGCGCCCGTCATCGGGCTCTGGGGCGGGGGAACGGCGCTGGTCGCGCTCGCGGTCGCCTGGAACAGGGGTCTCGCGGGCGACGCGACGCTCGCGGTGATCACGGTCGCCGCGTCCGCGATGGTGGGCCTGGGCCTGCTCGCGGGGCTGGCGCCCCGCCCCGCGGCGAAGTGGGCGTTCCCCGTCCTGGGGGCCCAGATGGTGCGCACGATGCTCGCCCCCGCGGCGGGCCTCGCGGTTTATCTCCTGTCGGGCGCCGACGCCCTGGCGTTCTGGTTGACCCTGCTCGCGGTCGCCGCGGCGATGCTCGCCGGCGAGACGATCGCGGTCGCGAAGATGTTCGCCCCGGCCACCCCGGGGCGGGAGGCGGTGGCCTGATGATGCTGTCCGGTGCCCTCAACGGCCTGATGAGCGTGACCCTCGGCGCGGGCAACCCCGTCGAGCATGTCATCAACCACAAGACCGTCGCGTCCGACAGCGGCTGGTGGCTCTGGTCGTCCAACCAGACCAACCTCGTCCTCTCGGGCATCATCGTCCTGGTCGTGGGCGCCCTCGCGGCCCGCGAGATCAAGACCGGTGACGAGAGCGAGGGGCACGACCGCTTCCTGACCAAGAACCCTCTCGCGGGCATGATCGAGGTCATCAGCCTCTTCCTCCGCGAGGAGATCTGCCGCCCCCTGCTGCACGAGCGGACCGACCGGTTCATGCCCTTCCTCTGGACGCTGTTCTACTTCATCCTCGTCAACAACCTGCTGGGCCTCGTCCCCCTGCTCGACCTGTGGCACCTGGTGATGGGCGAGGTCACCCACACCGCCCCGATCGGCGGGACCGCGACGCAGAACCTCTTCGTCACCGCGGCCCTCGCGACCGTCGCCTTCTTCGTGATCAACATCGCGGGCATCCGCGAGCTGGGCGCCTGGGAGTACTGCAAGCACCTCACCGGGGGCGCGCCCTGGTATGTCGCGATCCTGATGGTCCCGATCGAGATCCTCTCGACCTTCATCAAGCCCATCGCGCTGGCGCTTCGTTTGTTCGCGAACATGACCGCGGGGCACATCCTCGTCGCGACGCTGTTCATGTTCGTCGGGATGGGGCTGAAGGCGGGCGTGCTGATCGGGTCGGGCGTCACGCTCGTCTCCTCGGTCGCCGCGATCGCGATCTACTTCCTCGAGCTGTTCGTCGCCTTCCTGCAGGCGTTCGTGTTCATGTTCCTCACCGCGGTGTTCATCGGGCAGCTCGCCCATCACGGCGAGCACCACGACGACCACGCCCACGACCATGAGCACGACCCGATGCTGGAGGCCGCCGACCAGGGCGAGGTCATCCCGACCTGACCCAGAACCAACCCGTTTGGACCCGGGCGGAGCGAGAGCCCCTCCCGTCTGATTCGCAATCCCGCATGAAGGCCGCGACCGTCGCGGCGGACTCAGAAAAGGAAGCGTGAGCACCATGAGCATCAAGAACACCGTCCTCGCCCTCGGCGCCCTGGCCCTCTTCCCCGCCCTCGCGATGGCCCAGGACGGCGGCGACCCGACCCTCTTCAAGGGCATCGCCGCGATCGGCGCGGGCCTCGCGGTCGTCGGCGGCGGCATCGGCATCGGCCTGATCGGCAAGGGCGCCGTCGAGTCGATCGCCCGTCAGCCCGAAGCGGGCGGCGCCATCGGTCAGAACATGATCATCGCGGCGGCCCTCATCGAGGGTGCGACCCTCTTCGCGGTCGTCGTCGGCCTGCTGACCCTGTTCGTCTGATCTCCGAGCACACCGCCCGCCCCGGGCTTCGCCGGCACGCGCCGGGCCCGGGCGGGCTGCTCCGTGCGCGTTGCGCCCCGCGTGAGGCGTCGCGCGCCGGAAGGGAGCTGAGCATGTCCCGTCCCTTTGCTGTTCTCCTCGCCGCCCTCGCGATGGTGCTGTCGCTCGCGGCATCGCCCGCCTTCGCGGCGCCCGATGCCGGGCACGCCGACCCCGCGGCCCATGTGGGCAACCAGGCCGCGGGACACGCCGATGCGCACGCCGGTGACCACGGCGACCACGGCCCCGCGACCCCGATCCCGCCTGTGAAGGAGGGTGTCGCGCCCGCGATCACCGCGCTGGTGGTCTTCGCGATCGTGATGTTCATCCTCGCGACCAAGGTCTGGCCCGTCATCACCGGGGGGCTCGACGAGCGGAACGCGAAGATCCGCGAGGAGATCGCCGCCGCGGAAGCTGCGCAGAAGCAGGCCCGCGCCGCGCTCGAGAAATACGAGAAGTCGCTCGCCGAGGCGCGTCAGGAGGCCCAGCGGATGCTGGACGAGACGCGCACGCAGCAGGCGGCGCTCGCGAGCGAACTGAAGGCGAAGGCCGACCGTGAGCTCACCGAGATGCGCGAGAAGGCGAAGCGGGAGATCGAGAACGCCAAGAAGGCCGCGATCAGCGAGCTTTATTCCGAGAGCGTCGCCCTCGCGACCCAGATGGCGGGCAAGATCCTCCAGCGCGAGGTCACCGTGGACGATCAGAAGCGGATGCTCGAGGAATCGCTCGGCGAGCTGACGAACTCGAACTGATGGCCTTGCGAGTCACGGGCCTCCGCCCGTGAGAAGTGGCGCGGCCTCCGCCCGCGACCTGAAAGGGTTACCCCATGCCGCTGACCGAAGCCAACCCGGACGCGATCGCGAAGGTCTACGCGAAGAGCCTCTTCGAGCTCTGCGAGGCCCAGGGCGGGCGCGACAAGGCCGAGGAGACGCTGGGTGAGCTCGAGGACATCCTCGAACTCGCCCGCGCCGACGCGAAGTTCAACGAGTTCCTCGCGACGCGGGTGATCCCCAGCGAGAGCCGGGACGCCTCGATCGTCAAGATCCTCGAGGGTCGCGCCAGCGACCTGACCACGCGGTTCATCCGCCTGCTCAACCGCAAGGACCGCCTGGGGCACCTGCCCCCGATCGTCTCGGCCTTCGAGAGCATGGTGCAGGAGGCGTTCGGTCGGGTCGAGGTGGACCTGTTCACCGCCGAGTCGATCGACGACGCGACGCGGGACGCCTTCCGCGACACGCTCGCCTCCAAGCTGGGCAAGGAGATCATCCTCCATGCCTACACCGAGCCCGCGATGCTCGGGGGCGTCAAGCTCCGGATCGGGGACCGCCTCGTCGATGACTCGCTGGTCACGCAGCTCAGCCGGATGCGGGACCGCCTGAACACCGACGGGAACAGCCGCCTCCGCTCCAATGCCGAGCGTGTGATCGAGGGCGACTGAGCACCCGAGTGCAACCGGTTTCCGACGAGCCGCGTGCCGCACACGCGGCTTTTTTCTTGCCCGCGCCGATCGGGACATCGCCCGCGGGCCGGCTCCGGATGATCACGCCTGTGCGCACGAAAAACGCGTGCCTCGCGGCACGCGTCGCGATCAGATCCGGGATTGTCGGGGGAAGTCAGTCGCCCCGGCGAGCGGCGAGGCCCAGGCCCCCCACCCCCAGCAACGCGAGCGAGCCGGGCGTCGGGACGAGGTCCATCCCCCCCACGGGCTCGGGCGCCGACACGGGCTCGATCAGATCGCCCAGCAGCGGCGCGGGCCGACCCGAAGGCGAGTGCACGACGGGCGCCCGCATCGTGCGGAGCGGGGCCGTCACGCCGGGCATGGCGCGGCGGAGCGCCAACTCGTCCCGCTCGGCGAGATCGAGCGGATCGGCCTCAAGACCGTTCAGCACGACAGGCGTGGCGTGCGCGAGCGCGAGCACCCGGAACGACTCGGGGAACTCATCCCCGTCCAGACCGCTGACGATGTCGAACGGTGCGGCCCATGCGGTTCCGGCGAATGACGCCGACGCGGCGGCAACGAGCGTGATCAATCTGTTCATGTGCGGCAACCCCCTCGAACTCCGGGCGAATCATGCCCGACAGCCGAGCGGATGCCACCAAAACCACTGTTTTTTGGGACGAAAACCGGGTTAGCGTGGGCGACCCGACCCCAACGCACCCCTTATCCGAGCAGGGCCGCGAGCGCGCGACCGACATAGATCGGGCTCGTGGGCGCTACAGAAAACTCCGCGGCGTTCCCCGGCATGCCCGGCACATCCGCCGGCGTGAGGTCCCGGCGCGCGTCGAGGTCCTTGAGCTGCACGCGGTCCGACGCGGAGGGGGTGTCGTGGACCACCACAGCGAAGCGGGCGTGCTGCCGCTCGGCGTCGGCGAGCAGTTTTTTCAGGTTCCGCGTCGATTTGTCGCTCGAACGGGCGTGCATCGGGCGCACGCCTCCCGCCTGGGGATCATCCGCCCGGGCCTCGTAGCGGTCCGCGTGCCAGGGCCTGCGATCGTCGCCCTTGTCGAGCCAGGACTGGGACTCGACCCCGCGCCGGAGATCGGCGACGAGCCGGCGCACGAATCCGTCCGCTTCCTCGCCCCCCGGGATGACGAACGCCTCGGGTCGGACCGACGCGGGGCGCGCGCTCACCGCGTCCATCAACTCGGGCCCCTCGGGCATCAGGCCCGATTCCTCGAGCAGCAGGCTCAGCACGACATCCCCCATCGCGAACCCGACCGCGGAGGTGGGCGGGCCGCCGACAAGCTCGATGAGCCCGTCGTAGCGTCCGCCTCCCGCGACGGCCCGCTCGCCGCTCGCCGAGAGTTCGAACACGAGCCCCGTGTAATACGCGAGGCCCCGGACGATGGACGAATCCCACGCGAGCCAGGGCGAGTCGCCCGCGATCGGCACGACGGCCTGATCACGCTGGGCGACGAGCGCATCGAACGCGTCTGCGGAGAACCCCAGCGCGTCCGCCTCGTCCGCGAAGACCTCCGGCGCGATCTTATGCCGCTTGTCGAGCAACGCGAACGCGCCGGGCATCGACGCGGCGGAGACCCCCACCGCGGCGAGTTGCTGCTCGATGAACCGGCGATCGCAGAACTGCACACGCATCTGCTCGGGGGTGAACCCGAACTGGACGCACGAGCCCACCAGCGCGAGCATCGCCTCGCTGTCGGCGGTCTGGTCGCCCCCCGATTCGGAGTTGCCGATCACATCGCAGTTCCATTGCAGGAACTCGCGAAGACGCCCACGCTGGGGACGCTCGGCGCGGAAGAACGGGCCCGCCATGAACCAGCGGGTGGGTTTGGGCAGTTGCCGCGCGTGGGCGGCGTACATGCGCGCCAGCGTGGGCGTGAACTCGGGACGCATCGCGAACGGTGCCCGCCCCGTCTGCTGCACCCGCGCGACCTCGTCGGGGCTCTTCCCGCTGAAAGCCTGGAAGAGTTCGCCCAGGATGCCCTCCCCGCTCTTCACGGCGTATAGCGCCGACTCCTCGAAGGTCGGGCCCTCGATCTCCTCGAAGCCGTGCCGGACGGAGGTGTCGCGCCAGGTCTGGATGATGTACCGCCTGCGGAGCATGTCCTCGGGGTAGACATCGCGGGTGCCCTTGGGGGCCTTGAACGACGCGGGCTTACGGGGGGACGCGCTGGGCATGTGGGGAGCGTAGGAATCGACGCGCCGACGCGGCGGAATTCCCTCGACCGCGAGACCAGCCCGGGGGTACGCTGGGCGGCATGGGACGACCGGTCGACACCCTCCGCCTCGCGGGCCTCAGCGTGCAGGCGTTCGCGGCGGTGCTCTGCTTCGGGCTCCTCGCTGGCGCGGGCGCGTTCGTGTGGACGATCGAAAAAGCGCCGATCGCGGAGCGTCGGAGCGACCGGGGGCGGGGCTCGCGCGATGCGGACCCCGCGTTCGGGTCCAAGGCGAGACAGATGTACGCGCTCGGCGGGGACTACGAGCTCGCGGTCGCCGCGAAAGCGAGGCGAGACAATCTCCCGGGCGATCCGGAGGGCTGGATGTTCGGCGCGTTCGCGCACGAGCGGCTGGGGGCCCAGCCGGGCCTGATCGCGCTGAAGCACCGCGCCGAGGCGGGCCGCCTGTGGGAGGGCCTGCTCGAATGGTCGCGGGACCCCATGCGTCGCTGGCGCGGGTCGGAATATTACGAGGGCTGGGCGCTGCTCGGGCTGGGTCATCCCGTGCAGGCTCGCGAGCGGTTCGGGGAGCACCTGCGCACGGCGCGCCCGTCCCCCGTGGGGATCCTGCACTACAACAACGCGTGCTACCTCGCGGTCGCGGGCGACGCGGAGCGGGCGCAGAACGAGTGGCGCCGCGCGGCGCTGACGGAGATGCTCGATCTGGACTGGTCGCACCAGGACCCCGATCTCGAGCTGATCTCGGGCTCGTTCGAGTTCGAGGTCTGGTACCAGTGGCAACGCCTGCGGCGCGAGGTCCGTCGCGGCTGGCGCTACCGCGATCGGGAAGACAACCCCACTCCGAGCGAGAGCGGGGAGCACCCGCCCGTCTTCTTCCGGGCGCAATAGACGGGGCGCGACGCGAACATTCACGCGTCGGCGCATGGTCGGACGCGCCCGGCGCGGTAGACTCGCGCCATGGAAGACCTGCTCAACCGCCTCGCCTCGTGGGGGCCCTTCACCGCGCTGGTGGTGGGCGACTTCATGCTCGATCAGCTGCTGTACGGCGACGCGGAACGCCTCAGCGCCGATGCGCCGGTGCCGGTGCTCGATGTGCGCCGGCACGAGAACCGCGCCGGGGGCGCGGCGAATGTCTGCCTCGACCTCGTCGCGATGGGCGGCACGGTCCACGCGATCGGGGTGACGGGCGACGACCAGGAGGGCAACACGCTGCGGGGCGAACTCGAGCGGCGCAAGGTCGACGCGAGCGGGCTGGTGATCGACCCGACGCGACCGACCACCGTGAAGCGCAGCCTCGTGGGCCTGGCGCAGGCGCGCCACCCCCAGAAGATGTTCCGCGTGGACTTCGAGAGCCGGGATGCGCTGGGCAG
>MDTG01150909.1_pt1 | contig 47837 bp, 41 predicted proteins | sample 811421 | NCBI WGS metagenome assembly MDTG01 (sample SAMN05326645, study PRJNA326480) | marine metagenome | isolation source: seawater | place: Pacific Ocean: South East | collected 2011 | reverse complement strand
TTGAAATATGGAGCCAAGCGGACTCGAACCGCTGACCCCCTGCATGCCATGCAGGTGCTCTACCAGCTGAGCTATGGCCCCAAATCGTTCTAAACATTTACTATTAAAAGCCCTAAAGGAATTTTGACTTGAGGTCAAAATCACTTGATAATGCTTAATAGCAGCTGATTTAGCAGCATTGCGCAACAATATGCGCAATGTATTACTAATCAAAGAGTGGTTTCTAGGGGTGCTTGGCAGAGAATTCTGCGCAAAACCATCAAACTCGAGAACGGCGAGGGATGGTATCTTCATAGAATAGAAATCAAAGGAGTTTTAAAAACCCAAACAACTCATTGACAACGAGAAGACGGAAGAAGAGAAACTACTTTAATTCCTCACGATTGGAATAGCCGAAACCAAACCAAGATTACTACGGCGGCCGCAGAACTAAAAAGGCTAATTGAAGATCGAAAACTGAGCATCAAAGAAGCAGATCAGCAAATAATCGGATTTTAAAAATTAATTACCAGGAAAAGCCGAAATATTTTTTCAACCTCAATTTGATCTTTGATAATAATTGTTTGGCGGAAAATCTATATTTGATTTCTTGAATTTGGAATAATGAAATCTAATTAGAATCAAATCTAAGAGCTAGCCATTTCGAAAGTCATGGATCTAAGGTTTGTTAAAATAATATAAATAAGCAATTCGCCAATATTCTGAGTATGTTTATAAATACTGGATTCAGATTAATATAATAATTACTTAAAGATAATCTTTCTTCTTAACTTGAATGGTGTCAATCAACAAACAAAGTTTATCTAGAGTAAAATAGAACCAATTACATCTGAAAAAGCTTGATCATTCAAAAAAGCCAAAAGAAAAGTAATTCTTCCAAGGAAAGTATTTATGTTTATTTTTCATGGTTCGCTATTTTTATACCATTTTTTATTGGAACTTATAGGCATTCAAGCGAATTAAATCCAAATTCCTCCTTTACTTTAGGCAAAATCGTAGAGATACTAAATCTCGAAGAAACAGGTTTAGATAAAGGTTTATTAATTTTATCTGTAAAAATACTATTTTTACTCATACCTCTTTTTCTAATAACTGTTTACGAACTTAGTATAAAAAAAGAAGGTCAAAAAAGAAAATTAAGTCAAACTAGCTTTGGAAAAATAAAATCATCAATAGGTTATAAATTTGCAGATATTTGGTATTTCATATTAACTCTACTTAGAACACAATTTAGCTTTCTATTTACTTTGATGACGCTAGGATTAGCCACAATTAATAAAGGTATAAGCAACTGGTTTCATTCACTTTACACAGGTATATTTCCAACACTGAGTAATGAATTTTCAAGTATTTTAGTAGTTTTAGTGGCTATACTAATTTCCGATTTAGCATTGTATGTTGAACATCGAATAGCCCATGAAGTGGCCTTTATATGGGATCTGCACGAATTCCACCATTCTGCTACTGAGATGACGATATTATGTAGAGATAGAGGCTCACCCTTGCAGGCAATATTTACAGCGCCGATTGTTTTACCATTCACAGTTTTGAATGGTTTACTCATAAATGAATTTCTTACAGAAGGAAGATTTATACCAGTAGTTTTATATTCTGCACTAATGGCAATGGATTACTTCTTTGCTGTTATAGGTCATAGTTCTATTGAAATGGTTTTCCCAAAGCCATTCTCATATATCTTCATGAGTCCGCAATTGCACTGGCTACATCACTCAACGAACCCAGATCATTATAACTGTAACTATGGGCAAAAATTTCCATATTGGGACATGTTATTTGGTACCTACTTAGATGAAAGTCACCTTAAAGATATAAAAGAATTTGGTGTAAACAATACAGAATATAACAAACACCACCCATTGTATTCATATATTTGCTTGCCAGTTTTGAAGCTTCTAAAAAGAGTAAAGAAAAAAGATATACTTAGTTGGGAATTATAAATATTCAAAAACTCTCCAGAGAATGATACATAATTGTGTAAGAGCTTACTCTAAATTAATAGCTTGAGAGTTTCTATAACCATAAAAGAAGGGATATAAAATAAAGAAGTAACCTTTTTAATGTTTTCCTCAAGAAGAGATTTAAAACAAATTAATTAAAACCTTTTGGATTATTCTTTTGCCAATTCCAGCCATCTCTACACATGTCTTCTATAGAACGTTTAGGCTGCCATTCAAGAAAAGACAAAGCTAATTTATTATCAGCGACAACAGATGCAAGATCACCATTACGCCTATCTGTATAACGATAAGGTATTTCACAATTATTGATTTTTTCAAAAGTCCTAACGAGTTCAAGAACACTTGTACCTTTACCTGTGCCAATATTCAAATTGAGAAATTTTTGATTATATGTAAAAAGCATCTTAAGGGCTGCATAGTGAGCCTCAGCTAAATCCATTACATGAATATAATCTCTTACACCAGTGCCATCTTTGGTAGGCCAATCAGAACCAAAAACATTTAATCTATCAATTTCACCAAAAGCGACTTGTGTGATATATGGGAATAGATTATTTGGCAAACCAGATGGATTCTCCCCAATTACTCCAGAGGGATGAGCACCGACAGGATTGAAATATCTTAAATTAATTATTCGCCAACCTTCTGAGCTAGATTTATAAAGTCCCTGAAGAATCCTTTCAATCGAGGCCTTCGTTTCTCCATATGGATTAGATGGAGAAATTGGCGAGTCTTCAGTTAAAGCAATATTTTCTAAAGAAGCATATATAGTTGCACTACTACTAAACACAATTGTTTTACAATTATTTTCATTCATCGTATTAAATAGACAAATCGAACCAGCAACATTTATATCCCAATAAAGAAGAGGGTTCTCTATAGATTCTGCAACAGCTTTTAAGCCTGCAAAATGAATAACAGCTTCAATTGGTCGTAATTTATTACTAGCTTCTTTAAAAATTTTATTCAACAAGAACTTATCCCTTATATCACCTTTTATAAACTCTATTTTCTCTTCTATATCTTTGTCTTGAATAATCTTTTTTACTCTTGAAAGTGATTCCTCTGAACTATTGATGAGAGAATCTAAAACTATTAAATTATAGCCATTTTGAAGTAAAACTAAACATGTATGACTACCAATAAAACCAGCTCCACCAGTGATAAGAATAGTTTTCATTTTAGAGAATTAATAAATTAATACTATGCAATTTGATAATACTCTTTATACCACTTAGCAAAGTATTCAATTCCAGTCTCCAAAGAAGTTTGAGGACTAAAAGCAACCCAGTCTTCCAATAAAGCTGTATCAGCAGATGTAGACTCAACATCGCCTGGTTGCATAGGTTTTAAATTCATAATTGCTTTAATACCAAGAGCATTTTCTAAAAGTTCAATAAATCGTAAAAGTCCAACTGGTCTAGAATTACCTATGTTAAATATTCTATAAGGGGCAAATGAAGTTGACTGAGATGGATTTAATCTATCAAAATACTCGTCATATGTAGCAGGCTTTTTTGAACATCTAAAAATTCCTTCAACTATATCATCTATATATGTAAAATCTCTTTTCATTTTTCCATAATTATAAACTTCTATAGGCTGATTATTTACAATTAAGTTTGCAAATTTCATTGGTGCCATATCCGGCCTACCCCATGGGCCATAAACAGTGAAAAACCTTAAGCCAGTGCATGGTAAATTGTACAAATAACTATAGGTATGCGCCATTAGTTCATTTGCTTTTTTAGTTGCAGCATAAAGGCTAAGTGGATGATTAACCGAATTATTTTCATGAAAAGGTATATTTTTATTACCACCGTAAACAGAGCTACTTGAAGCATAAATAAGATTTTCTACGTTATTTTTACGGCAAAATTCTAATACATTTCCAAATCCTACTAAATTACTTTGTATATAAGCACTTGGATTATCTATTGAATATCTTACACCAGCCTGCGCGGCCAAATTAATAACAATATTTGGTTGTTCACTTTTAAAAATCAATTCTAAGAAATTAATATCTTCAATATCACCCTTGTAAAATTTCCAAAAGCATGAATATTTTTTTGCCACTAAATCTATTTGATAAATCCTATCATTCTTTAGATAATTTGAATAATAATTATTCAAATTATCAATTCCTACAACTATTTCACCAGCTTCAAGAAATTTTTTTGCTAATGCTGCACCAATGAATCCAGCAGCTCCAGTGATTAAAATTTTTCTTTTCATATATATAGCTTTGATCAAACGGATCAATTGAGATAAATAAAATAATAAACATTTTTCCGTTCCTATTTATAAAAAGTTGGGAAATTGTCAAAAAATCAAATGAAAAGTTATAGGATATCTATTAATATTCTAGGATTTTACTCCTCATATAAAAAATAATGATAAGAGTTCTACTTACAGGTTCAACTGGACAGTTAGGAAAATCTATTATAAAAGAAGCACCATCACTAGTGAATCTTTATACGCCTGATCGAAAAGAACTAGATTTGTCTTCAGAGAGTTCATGCAGACAAGCAATAAGTAAATATAAGCCTGATTGGATAATTAACGCAGGTGCATACACCTCAGTAGATAATGCCGAATCAAATAGACATTTAGCATTCCAAATTAACGAGGGTGCACCAACTATTTTCGCAGAGGAACTCGAAAAAACTGGCGGAAAAATATTGCAAATAAGTAGTGATTATGTTTTTAATGGAAAACAAAACTCCCCATATACGATAAATAATAAAACAAATCCAATTTCTGTATATGGAGAAAGCAAGCTTGCTGGTGAGAATGCAGCTTTAAAACTTAAAGACTCAAAAGTAATAAGAACATCATGGCTATATGGACCAACTGGTAAAAATTTCTGTTCAACTATGCTGAAATTACATGAGAAGAATACAGGCACACAAAAATCATTAAAAGTAGTTTCTGATCAAATTGGATGTCCTACTAATACATTTGATTTAGCAATTACTTGCTGGAGAATTATTGAGTTTTCTGAAAGTAACTTAAAATTTGAAAATAAAGACTTACCTAAAATATTTCACTGGAGTGATGCTGGAGTAGCGAGTTGGTATGATTTTGCTAGTGCTATAGGAGAGCTAGGTGTTTTGGAAGGAGTAATTAAAGAATCTTCAAAAGTTATTCCTATCAGAACTGATGAATATAATACGGCAGCAAAAAGGCCTATTTATTCTATACTTGATTGTAGCTCAACATTAAAGATTCTTAAATTAGAAAGAAGTCACTGGAGAGATGCATTAAGGAAAGTTTTAATTCAGATAAAAGAAGGCAAAAGATCTTTATTTTGATCTTCTAGTAAGGGAAATAATTTATCTTTATCTGATAGCTTGGGAACATTATTAATACTTAATTCAGGCCAGCTTATATTAAGCTGATTATCATTCCAAACAATTCCATTTTCACTTTCTGAATGATAATAATTTGAACATGAATAACAAACATCTGCTAATTCACTTAAGACTAAGAAGCCATGTGCAAATCCAGGAGGAATCCAAATCTGATGGTGGTTAATATCATCAAGATAAAATCCAACCCATTTAGAGAAAGTAGGAGATCCTAAACGAATATCAACAGCAACATCAAAAATTTTACCTCTGCTGCATCTCACTAATTTACCTTGAGGATCGACTAATTGATAATGAAGTCCTCTCAAGATGCCATACCTACTTCTTGATTGATTATGCTGAATAAGATCAGGTATCCCGTGTTTTTTTAATATATTTGACCTTGCAGTTTCAAGAAAAAACCCTCTTTCATCTGAAAAGATGTCTGGTTCGATTAACAAAACATCTGGTATAAATTGAGATGTGATTTTCATTATCAGTAATCAATCAATGGCTTCCACCATTCTTGATTTTGAAAATACCATTCAACTGTAATATACAATCCATCGCTAATATCTTTTTCTGGAATCCAACCTAATTCATTTCTTATATTCATCGAATCAATCGCATATCTATAATCATGTCCAGGTCGATCTCTAACAAAATTTATTAATTTGCTAGAAGATTTTTGAGGTAATTTTATATCATTTTCATAAGCAAATTTATCGACAAACTTACAAATCATATTGACGATTTGAATATTATTAATCTGATTGCAACCACCAATACAATATTTTCTACCTATAGAACCATTTATAATTACTTCTTCAAGTGCTCTGCAATGATCTTTGACAAAAAGCCAATCGCGAACATTTTCACCATTTCCATAAATTGGTATTTTTTTACCATTAATTATATTAGTGATTGTTAAAGGTATTAATTTTTCTGGAAATTGAAAAGGTCCATAATTATTTGAGCAATTACTCAACAATATAGGTAATCCATAAGTATGCTGCCATGCCATAGCTATATGATCGCTTGCTGCCTTACTTGAAGAATAAGGAGATTTTGGATCATAAGCGGTTTTTTCACTAAAAGGTTTTTCATCCGCTGATAAGCTTCCAAATACTTCATCAGTACTTACATGAAGGAACCTAAACTCTTTTGATTTATTGTTATTTTCCCAGTATAAGCGAAATGATTCTAGTAATGAAAAAGTTCCTTGAATATTTGTTTTTATAAATTGGCTAGGATCATATATGGAGCGATCTACATGGCTTTCAGCAGCCAAATGAATTATGTGGCTAATTTTATATTTTTCGAAAATTCTTTTTAGGAGTCTTTTATCATTAATATCTCCATGAATAAAATTAATTCTAGAATCGCTTATTAAATTCTTTATAGAATTAAGACAACCCGCATATGTTAAAGCATCAAGAACAATTATCTCATCTTTGGGGTATTTAGAGACCCAATAATGAGTAAGGTTACAACCAATGAAGCCAGCACCACCAGTAATAAGAAGACGACGTTTCACACTGAACACATTAGATTAGTATATTCTCCTATAAAGAGAGTTCTTTATTAAAAATATGGATAGGAAAGGAATAATTCTTGCAGGAGGAAGTGGAACTCGCCTTTATCCTATAACTCAAGGGATTAGCAAACAGCTACTTCCTATCTATGACAAGCCAACTATTTATTATCCTCTCACTACATTAATGCAAGCGGGGATAAGAGAAGTTCTTTTTATAACTACAAAACAAGATCTAGAGATTTTCAAAAAACTTCTTGGGAATGGTAATAAGTTTGGAATGGAATTTTCTTATCAAATTCAAAACAATCCAGATGGACTTGCCCAGGCATTCATAATAGGTGAAGAATATTTAGGAAATTCTAATGCTGCACTTATCTTGGGAGATAATATTTTTCATGGGGATGCTTTAATCGAGAAATTAAAACATAGCAATTCCAAGCAAAAAGGAGCTACCATATTCGCTTACAGAGTTTCAGACCCAGAGAGATATGGTGTAGTTGAATTTTCAAAAAATGGAAAAGTATTAAATATTGAAGAGAAACCAAAATCCCCTAAAAGTAATTATGCAATTACAGGTTTATATTTTTATGATAATTCTGTAGTAGAAATAGCAAAAACAATTCAGCCCTCTATGAGAAATGAATTAGAAATAACAGATTTAAATAAACTCTATTTAGAAAGAGGTGATTTAAATGTTGAATTCATGAAAAGAGGAGAAGCCTGGCTTGATACCGGTACCTATGACTCCCTTCATCAGGCTTCCTCTTACATAAGAACATTAGAACTTAGGCAAGGGCTCAAAGTTGGTTGTCCTGAAGAAACAGCTTGGAGGCAAGGCTGGATAACTGATGAGAAACTAGAAGAACTTGCCTCACCTTTGCAAAAAAGTGGTTATGGAAATTATTTAATTAGACTTTTAAACGAAGTTAATTAGATTATTTAAACTGTGACGATGTCCACTCTGGAACTATTTTTGCTAACAAACTTAAAGCTTTTTGCTCATCTTGCATATTTAAAAGGTTATTTTGTAACTCATCAAATAAAACAAACAATTCATCCGATGGAATTGACTTAGGCTTAGCGTGATAAATCAAAGGATGAATAGTCTTTTCAGCATTACCATCAATTAATAACTCTTCAAAAAGCTTCTCACCTGGTCTTAAACCAGTAGTAATAATTTGAATATCTCCATTTGGATTATTTAAGTCTTTTACCGTTAGCCCTGAGAGATTAATCATCTTACAAGCTAAATCATAAATTAATACTGGTTCACCCATATCAAGCAAAAAAAGATCACCTCCTTTTGCAAGTACCGCAGATTGAATAACAAGTAGTGCAGCCTCAGGAATTGTCATAAAATATCTTATTATTTCTTTATGAGTTAATGTTATAGGACCACCATTTGTTATTTGTTCTCTAAACAAAGGGACTACAGATCCAGAGGAATCAAGGACATTTCCAAAACGAACCATTGAAAATAATATCTTTTTATTAACGACCGAATTGATATTATTTTCAGCAAAGGATTGTATTACAAGTTCTGAAAGTCTTTTTGATGCACCCATTACATTTGTAGGCCTTACAGCTTTATCAGATGAAATTAAAATCATCTGATCAACTCCACTGGCCAAGGACGCTTCACAAACAAATTTTGTAGAAAGAAAGTTATTAAAAATTCCTTGAAATGGATTTATTTCAACTAAAGGAACATGCTTATAAGCTGCAGCATGAAAAACTAATCTGACCTGGTTATTTTGAAAAGTTTTTCTCAAAAGATTGGGATCACAGGCATTACCTAGAATTGGCAAAATCTCAATATTTGTATTGTTAAATTTATTATTTAATTCTTTTTGAATTTTATAAAGACTTGGTTCATTTATCTCAAAAAGTACAATTTTAGATGGATTTAAAGATACTATTTGCCTACAAAGTTCACCTCCTATTGAACCACCTGCTCCTGTTACGCAAACAACATTTCCTTTAATTCCAGGACCCAACAAATTAGGGTCAGGTTCAACTATGTCCCTTCCAAGAAGGTCCTCTATTTCTATAGGCCTTAAAGAATCAATACTTGCTTTACCCTTGGTCAAATCATCAATTGAAGGCGGTTGCAATACTTCAACGCAATGTTTTTGAAGGTAATCAATAATTTCTCTTCGATTATTTCGACTAAGTGAAGGAATAGCAAGAAGTACTTTATCCAGCTTGGATTGATATCTCACCAAAGATTCCCTTGGATAAATTTTGATCCCATTAAGATTTCTACCCCAAAGGTGAGGTGAATCATCCAAAAACATCTCAACGATATGGGAACCTGACAACCTTAATGCTGCAGCCAACTGAGCTCCGGCAGAACCTGCTCCAAAAATTGCCACACGAGGAACTTTCTTTGAACCTTTAATAGGAAGAGTTAGTAAGAAATCCCTTAAAATAAACCTTACAAATCCTGTTAATCCTGAAATTAAAAGCAAATATAAAACCCAACCAGAAAAGTTCTGAAGACGAAATTTGAAAAGGAATCCATAAGTAACTACAAATAAGATTAAAAGTAAATTACGACTAATCAATCTATAAAGTGCAGGACTTCCAACATATCTGGTTAGCCCTTGATATTGACCTGTAAAAATATAAAGTGGCAATCCGAATATTATCGAAACTGGAATAATCCAGAAATATTCAATCAAATCACCTTGTGAATTAGTTGAAGAACGTAACCAAAAGCAAAGCCAAGCAGACAAAAAAATTAAAAAGATATCAACTAAAACCAAGAAAATTCTTCTCCCTTTAACTGGTATCTGAATAAGTAGCCTATTTAGAAATTTAGCTGGCTTGAAAGAAGGAAAGGGCCCTAACATCAATTTATCCTGTCACTTAAACCTGTTTAAATTAATTCTATTATAAGAAAGAATTTTTAAAAAGCTTAATTTAAAATAATTGAAGAAAAGTCATCAATTAAAAGAGATATTTAAAATAATATTAATTTATAAATATTTATTGTTTTCATGCGCAGAATCAACATCACAAACATTCTCAAATATAAATCTCGAAAATAATTCAGAAACAACATTAGAATCATAAAGTCTTTTAACCCTACTAAATGCATTAGCCTTAAGTTTCTTTGATAAAGAAGTATCTGAAATTAATCTATTAATTTGAGATCCCAAGTCAATTACTGAACCAGGCTGGTACTTTAAACCAGTGGATTCATCAATCAACGCATCGTGAGTTCCATAAATGTCGGTTGAAATGCAGAGAAGTTCGCAAGCAGCAGCTTCAAGCAAGGTAACGTTTAAACCTTCTCTATAACTAGGAAGACAAAAAATATCTGCAAAGGACATATATTTTTCAGGATCTCTAGTAGGACCGATTAATTGTAAATGCAGACCTAAATCTACTTTTGCAAATAATAGAGAAGATATTAAAGAATAATCTTCAGGGAATCCAACAATAAATAAAAATGTGTCAGGATGCTTAGGCAGAACATAAGTTGAAAAGGCATTAACTAGATCCATTATTCCTTTATCACTATCCAACCTGCCTAAATAAATAATCACTTTAGAGCTTTCAGGAATATTATATTTAGACCTCAAATCGTTTCTAAATTTAGAATTAAACTTAAATCGAGAAGTATCTACACCAGATACAGAGCCATATCCTGTAACTCTTGATTTTTTATAAGATAAAACGCGTTGATTAACTAAAAATTTTTGTTGAGCATTCCCATCTACAAGATTCATTGTCGTAAATTTACCTGTTAATGCATCAATAGATTTAAGGAAGAATTTAGAGAAACCATTTTTGTTCGCCCAAACTTGACCAGTAAAAATATGCAGTCGTGTTCTTACCATTAAAATAAAAGACGCAAGTTGAGCAATAAAACCTGCCTTTGGTGTGGCGCTGATAACGCATGCTGGTCTAATGCGAATTATCCAATAAAGGATTTGAACTAAAGCATAAATGTCGAGGCGTGGTGAAATAATCCTTTGAATAGGAACACAAATAATCGAAGCATTATTTCTAATATCTGAATGAATAAAATCATCTTCATTAAAATTGGCAATAATATATATTTCTGCCCACTTAGATATACGTAATATTAATGCTCTTAAAAAAGTATTAATAGTGAGTGGGTGTGCAGCTACAACAATTATCTTGGGCTTCAATGCTATAGTATGCAATAATTATAAATTATAATAATTATTGGAATAAATGTCTATTAAAATATTAGCTTGCAATATAAGAGACGACATAACTCATATCATAAAAGGATGTCATATGAAAAACACTAAATATAAATTAGGTTTATTTAAATTATCAATATTACTACTTAGTCCAGAAGCCATAATTGTATATTTACTTAGGCTTTCACAATTCTTCTATAGATTAAGATTAGAGATCATTTCCTTTGTTTTCAAAAATATAATATTCTATATTTTTCATTGCGATATTAGTTACAAAGCTCAAATAAAAGGAGGTATAAGATTTATTCATCCTTTTGGAATAGTTATTCCAGATTTTTGTAGGATTGAAGAGTATACAACAATTTTCAAGAACGTAACTATTGGCTCAAAATACCCTTACCTAAATAATAATGAATTAATAGTAATCGAGAAATTTTGTATTTTATCGAGCGGATCAGTAATACTTACGGGGAGTTATATTCCAGAAAATATGCTTATAGGAGCAAATTTAGTTTTGAGCGAAGATTTGAGATCAAAAAAAATTAAAGGATGTAAAAAAATTGATTTATCAACTAATTAATTCCAAAGGAATTAAATTAAATCTTTTAATATAATCTTTTTTATTATCATTAATCCATTTTTTCTGTATCTCCACTCCTTCTGATAAAAGCCAATATAATCTTAACAACCATTCACTTTCTGATTCACATAGGAACATATCATTTCTTACGATATCAAAAGTAACATCATTTTTAGATGCTAAACAAGGGATTAAATTAGACAAGTATTGAATAAGCTTATAACCACTTTTAAAATTAGAAAAATCATCTTTTAAATCAAGAGGCATCAAGCCTAATGAAATCTCCTCAAAGAAATACCTCTCGTTTTCAATTGACCAAGGCAATGAACTTATACCTAGACTTGGAAATCTATTTTTATATAATGATGAATTAGACGTAGCTCCTACTAAAAGTAGATTAAAGTGATATTTTTTCCTGACTATCTCTAATATAGGTAATAAACTTTCTAGGTATTTTGTTGTAGAATGGGAACCTATCCATCCTATTATAAAATCTCCCCCTTCTTTTTTCTCCCTTTTATATATATTATCTGGATATGGATAATTAATATATATTTTTTTCATATATTGGTTAAAATATGAAGACAATTTAACATTAGCCAAAGAAATACAAGTAGCACATTGGGCAAGTTTATCAATTTTGCCATGCAATATAGTATTTAGATAATAAAGATGAATACCATCATCTAGATCCATCACTACCTTTTTAGAAGATCTAAAAACAAGTGCGTCAAAAAAGAATGGAAGCCTTGGGAATACCTCACGATTAAAAATGATAAGGTCATATTTATTAAATAATAAGATTATAAACCTTCTTAAATAATTTTTTAAAAGTAAAATAATTTGAACAGGTCTAGGATTGTTATTGAAACTCCAGCTAATAAGTGGTTCAAATCTTGTAGTAAAACCATTATCATTAAGTGGTTTAATTAAAGATAAAATTCTAATTCTAGTAGTTGCCTGAGAAGAGTCATATTGAGATAAAAGTAATGCTTTCTTCAAAATCACAAGTAAATCCTTGAATATTCTTTTGCCGCCAAATCAAGTGAAAGTTTTTGCTCCCAAAGATTGTAAGCATTTTTATTATAGTTTTGATTATTAGAAATAATATTAATCACAGCATCGAGGGACGAGGAGGAAGACAAATCATCCAATACAATACCAGCATTAAACTCAATTAATAAATTAGCTATATCAGGAAGATTACGGTTAGTACAGATAGGTATTCCTAAGCTTAATATCTCAGCAATTTTTGTAGGGAACTGAGCAAGTCTACTTTGACCCTCATCTATGAAAACAAATCCACATCGACATCTAGAGATAAATTTATGAATATGCTTGTGATCTACCTGATCAAAAGTAATTTGATTAAAAACACCCAAATCTCTAGATAAATCTATATATTCTTTCAAGTCAGATCTAGTCAAAACAAGCATCGTAAATTTCTTATTGGAATACTTATAAAGTCGCGAAATAAGATGTATACATAAATCTAGCCTATAAGGTTTTTTTGAAGATCCTAAATAAATGAAATCGAATTCTTTATCAATTTTTCTTAACTCATAATTAGGCTTTTCACTTAAAGTAGGGATAACAAAAATTTTCTTCTTTTGAGAAACAAATGAATGAATACGATCCAAAGAAGATTTCGTTAGCGTAATAATATAATCTGCCTTAGAATAAAGAATTTTCTCTATAAGATAGAAAATTGGAAGAAATAAAGAAAAATAGAAATTATTAGGATTTTCTAATCGTTCCAAAAACCAAAAACCTCTTATATCAAAAACTATTTTACTGTTTGAATTTGTTATAGGATTAAGCATACATACAATTAGCATAGGAATATAAGACCTACAATGTATATATTTAGGATTTACCTTTTTTATCGTTTTATAAACAATAAAAAAAAGATTAATGAAATTATGAATATACCTATATATGGGAAATTTATTTTGAGAGAACACAGAAGATTTCCAATTAATGTTATTTCTAGAAAGCGAGTAGTCAAGAGAATTCCTATAAGCTTTTCTTGAAGACTTCTCTAAAGAGATTATTGTTAGTGAAGTATATCTTGAGATAATTTTACAATATGGAACAATCTGAGCTGCTCCTAAATCATCCAATAAGCCATCAAAACTAATAAATAATGATGTTCTTTTTACTTGCATATAATAACCATAGTACTTCCCATAGAAGAAATTCTTAATCCAAAGTTGAGAAGTTTCTTTATAAAAAATCCAATGCCAGAAGAGGCAAGCCTGCGAAGAAAAATAACCTTTTTATTTCTTTTATTTTCTATAGATTTTGATATAACTAAATTATCCTTTTTATTAATAGTTTCTTTCCTATATTGGAACGGATTGAAATTTTTTGTAAATAGTTTTAATATTGATAGCTTAGAGTCTATTAACATTGACCTCATTGTTTTAGAAGTGAAATAATGATAGTGCTGGGGGTCAATAGCCCTCCACCTTGACGCAAATAAATATCTCTCCAAGGAATTCCAATTAGGACAGGTAATTATCAAAATGCCATTCTTATTAAGTCTATTTTTTAAAGCATGAAAAGTATCTAAAGGGTTAGGAACATGTTCTATTACATCAAATAAAGTAATAACATCAAATTTCTTATCTAAAGGGATTTTTGAAAGGTCAGTTAAGACATTAAATCCTAATTTATTACAAGTTTCAAGGCAAAATCTACTCATCTCAATACCAAGAACATTCCAACCTAATTTTTTTCCAGCTTCAAGTGTTGAACCTAGACCACATCCAAAATCCAACAGTGAAACTTTATCATTTAAATCACTAAGTATATAATTTTTAGAAATATCTTTAAGAAAAAGAAGCAAATTAGAAACGTTTAATCTAGATCTTTCTTTCCATTCATCAGATTTTATATATGAAGCATAAGAATCATAGTATTCGTAAAGAGAAGCATCATATTCCGAGCTAAATAAACTTAACCTAACTAATGAACAAGAGTTACATTTAATAATTGTTGATCCATCTATAGAATATCCTGTATCGAAAAAATCTTTTCCGTAACAATTTACACAGGTTATCACTATTATACTAAAAATTTAAATATAAACCCTGCTCTATAGAAAACTAGATTGGGTAATATTTCTTAAAATTAAGAATTTCAGAAAAAATAAATTTATTAAATAATTTAGAAAAGGTAAATAATCAGTTATAGATTATAATGACTATAATTAGCAATAAAATCTTGGAATTAATTACTATTTCATTTATAATTTTTGTTATTAGTTATTTATTAGGACGCAAATTAAACTTCTCAAGTTCAAATATAATATTATCTCTCATTTTTCATTTCGCAGTTACATATATAAGTATTTTATATGTAAGTGAAAAAGGAGGAGATGCTCCATTCTATTATATGGCATCTATTCGACAAATATATCCTTTCAATGGCTATGTAGGTGCAAATTTAGTTGTTGATTTAACAGGATTCTTTTCTAGATTTCTCTCATTAAGCTATTATCAAACGACATTTATTTTTTCTAGTTTTGGATATTTTGGAATATTAATAGCATCAAAAATAATAAGATTAATTTCCCTAGATTTAGGGGAGCGATATAAATATCTATATATGTTAGTTTTATACTCACCAAGTTGCCATTTCTGGACAGCCTTAATAGGTAAGGATGGATTCTCCTTCCTTGCAATTTCTCTAATAAGCTACAGCTTATTAACTATTAATAAGAGAAATAAAATAAAATCAATATTTTTTGTATTAATATCCTTATTGATACTTATATGCTTGAGACCTCATTTTGCTTTTATAATTGCGACTGGCATTTTTATTTCTTTAATTCTTAACCTAATAAGAAAAACATCAAAAGGTATATTAGCTTTTCTTTTTATATTCCCTTTATCAATATTTATTTTAGTAAAGTTCGCTATCTTTGTTCAGAGCTCATATGGGTATAATCAATTAGATATATTTGGTATCCTAAGTAAAATTTCAGAAGACTTTACTGTAAAAGCTGATAACACTTTCCAAACAAAATATATACCAAGTATTTCTGAGATAAAGTACATAATAGCACCATTACACAATTTAGGTGGTGGAGTTATTGCTTTACTATCTGTTATAGAGATATTTCCTTACTTCATATTTTTGGGAGTACCAATAGTAAAATATTTTTTCCAATCTATCTTAAGATTCAATATAAATCCATTTGAGTTCATTAGAGAGCAAGGCTTGAAGTCAGGTATATTGATTTCATCAATTATTTTTATTATTGTACTATCAGCGACCACTTATAATCTTGGAGTTGTAATACGGCAGAGAACAGTCATATCTCCAATGTTAATAACAAGCTCATTAATAGTTTTAAGATCAGTGGTTAAGAATAGAAAACATCAACTAAAGCATCATAGCCATTTAACAAGTTCTTGATTTTCATCTTTATTATACTTAAGCCAAAGATCAATCTTTTTCTCATCTACAATAACGATATAGATACTTCCTTCTTTATTCCTCGTAATAGCAACTCTATATCCATTCCTTTTTAATCTTTTGTTTATTGATGGAGTAGCATAATATCCCCAATCTTTAGATACCACATCATACTCTTTTGATTGATCATTTTTAAATGTAATCAATTCATCTGGTTCTAGTCTTATATTTGCGACATGTGATATTAAAACATTCTCACCACATTTAAAATTTCTTTTTGGATTAATCTGATCAATTTTCATAACTAAAACATCATTTTAAAAGATTATATATATTATTTGCCATATAAGTTGCATCCTCTTCACTTATATGAGGTGCAATACCTATAGAAAGAGTATTTGCCGCGAGCCATTCAGAAACTGGGAAATCACCAGATTTATATCCATATTTCTTTCTATAGTATTCAAATAGTGGAACTGCTGATGGATAATGTATTGAAGTCCCAATCCCTAATTCTTTTAAACTATCTTGCAAATCATTTCTTTTAATTTCAGCATTCTCAGGAAGTACAAAATTAAAGCAATAAAAAGAGCTTGTAGAACCTTTAGCCTCTGAAGGGAAGGTCGTAATTCCAGGTATGCCAGAAATTTTCTCGTTTAAAATTTTAAAGTTTCTTGATCTAAATTTAATAAATTCATCAATTTTTTTGAGCTGGTTCAATCCAACAGCTGCTTCTACTTCATTCATTCGATAATTAAAACCTAAAGAATCGACATCATATAAACCAGGTCTTGTCCTTTCACCTAGGGATTTGTTATAACCAAAAGCTCTGCACTTCTTTATTTTAGTTGCTATTTCATCGTTATCTGTTGTAACCATTCCTCCTTCAATAGAGGTAATATGTTTAACAGGGTAAAATGAAAAGCTTCCTAAATCAGCCAAAGAACCTGTTTTCTTGCCTTTATACTTTGCATCCAAAGATAATGCACAATCTTCTATTACTAACGAGTTATTTTCACGGCCAATATGATTAATCTCATCCATATCACAAGGTAGTCCAAGATAATGGACTGGAATAATTGCATCAAGATTAAATAATCTTGATGCTTCTCGAAGTTTTTCTATAGACATATTTCCCGTTTGGGGATCAACATCTATAAATACTGGCTGAGCTCCTTGAAGTTCTACAACATGTGCAGTTGCTACATGGGTCATTGCTGGAACCGCAACTTTAGCGCCTCTTCCTATCCCTGAAATAAATAAACCTAAATGCATTCCAGCTGTGCAGCTTGATAAAGCTATCGCATGTTTTGATCCATTTCTTTGAGCAAATTCTGTTTCAAAATCATGGGTAAATTTTCCATGAACTAATATTCCAGATTTTAAAACCTCATTAACGCTATTTAATTCATCATCATTTATAATTGGTTTTCCAAAGGGAATAAAATTACTCATAAATTTAATCTATATGTATATTATTAATATTAGTTCATTAGAAAAAAAGTAATTAGAACCATTTATAGTCATTTATAATAAAATCATCAATGTACCAGCCTGAATTAACATTTTGGTTTTTTTTCCAAATTGTAGTTGAACGGAAAGTCTCTGCCACGTCCATAAACTCTTTAATTGTATGGTTAGTAAATTTACAAAAACTTTCAATATCATCATAATTAGGTTCAAAGTTATTTTCTTTTATAATTTGCAAAGCATCTTCTCTTGATAATCTATGATTTCTAATTTCTAATGATAAATTATCAAACAACCTAGTAAAACCAAACTTATACCATTTCAACCAGTGATGCAAAGAAATGAACTCACAATCAATATCTGCATAGTTATAAAAACCAGTCCTAGGGCCAGATTCATCTCTCATAAAGCCAAACTTACTAGCCTGCTCTTGAACATCTTCAGGGTCCCATTGAAAATAATGGCCTAAAAAAATTGCCCTTACTTTACTTAACTCAATATCAGTTGGACGAGTATATGCTCTGAGGTCTTTTTCACTTAATTCGCTGGAATACCAATCTTCTATTGTTGTTCCTACTGTTGCGTTATATCTTTCTGCCCAAAGAGACGTCAGCTCAAACCCCTCATCAGACTTATCAACACTTCCATATTCAAAAGCTGTGTTTTCACCATAAATTACTAAAGGTATATTATATTTTGCAGCAATTTTTAACGGTAAATTATAAATAGCAAAGTGCATTGGAATAGCCAAGCTACCTTTCCTTCTATATGTCTCCCACATGAATTTAGCTTCAACATTTGGATTTATCGTAAAATCAATATGATCTACTCCTAAACTGATTAAATTATTTAGATTACTTCCCCCAATATTAGTTCTTGCAGGTGTTTTCCATGTTACTGCTAATGGTTTCAATCCAAGTTCTAGGCATTTCAAAGTTTGCCAAGTACTATCTTTCCCTCCGGAAACAGGAATCAAACAATCATACTCAGACGAACTATTTTTAATGGAATCTAAAAGATTATTTAATTGATCTTGACGATATTTCCAATCAATCTCTTTCTTAGTTTTATGGTTTTTGCATGCATTACAAACCCCATCATCCTCTATTTTTAGATTTGGACGAGAGTCAGGTAAAATACATTCTTTGCACCATTTCATAGTCAAAAAGTCTCAAGGAAAATATTTGAACTTAATATATTAAAAATAAATTTACTTTCAGTATTTGATCTTTTATTTTTAGATACAATAAGTGATTTGATTTTATCAAAATTAACAATATTGTAAATCGGGCTATTCTTATTAAGCAAAGATGAATTCTTAGTATTTTCAAAGTCTAAAAAGGAATCAATCGGAACATTAAATCCAACTTTTCGAGGATTCATAATTATTTCATTTGGAACTAGGTCTTTTACAGCATGGCGTAAAATAGCTTTAGCCAAACCATCTTTCACTAAAAGTTTTGTTGGGATTTTATTTGCCCATTGAAGTATTTCGTTGTCTAGATAAGGACAACGATTCTCAATGGAGTAAAACATAGAATTTAGGTCTTCTTCGTGAACCAAAGGAGGTATAGCTTCCGATGTTATTTCATTTGCCATTCTATTCCTTAGTAAATCATTACAAAAATATTTTTCATCAAAAGGTTCATAAAAATTGCTAATAAGATAACTAGAATAAACTGGTGCGTCAAAGTAAATATGGTCTCTTGAAAAGGGATTTTTTATAAAGTAATCAGGATCCTTTAAATATTCGTTTCTTACGTACTTACCTGCAGCCTTTCGCCAATTATTCTTAGATTTTTCATATAAGATCTTATCCGAAAAATAAATATCACGAAGATAAGCATTATGGTGATCATAATATCCACTAAAAATCTCATCTGCCCCTATTCCACTTAGGGTTACTTTAAAACCTTTATTAGATATCTCCTTCATTAATAAAGTCTGGGCAAATTGAGAAATTGTAAAGACAGGAGACCCCCTTAAAATTGTCAAATTCCTTAAATCATTAATAATATCTAAATGGCCAACTTTTACAGGAAAGTGATTGATTTCAAGCTGCTTAATAGCAAGTTCAACCATATCAGACTCCTCATATCTTTTGTCATCATTAAGAATAGTGAAAGCACTAATATTTAAATCAAAGTAATGCTTAGCAAGAAAGATCAATGCATTTGAATCAATTCCACCTGACAATAAAAATGCTAATGGGACATCTGACCTTAGTCTTAATTCAAGAGATTTTATGAGTCTTTTCCTTGTTTCATTTACTGCATCATTAAAATTAATTGACTCATCAACCATTCCAAAAGAAAGTTTATTCCATTGAAAGATTCTTGAATAAGTTTTCCTATTCCAGGACAAATAATAACCTGCAGGTAATAGATTTAAGCCTGAAAAGAATGTCTGCTCAGTTTTAAAGATGCTTTTATATCCATTAACTAGAAAACGTTCAATTTGTCTTGTGTTAACAGGCAAAGAATAACCAAGCAAATCAAATATCGCCTGAGGAAGAGAGCCATATACTATTCCTCCATCAGGCAAAAGATAAAAATATAATGGCTTCTTTCCAAATCCATCTCTACACAAAGTAAGCGTTTCCTTTGCGAAATCAAACCATGAAAAAGACCACATCCCTTCAAGTTTTTCAAACGCATCCGATCCATATTCGGATAACATCAATCCCAGTATCTCAGTATCACCTTTAGTTCTTAATTTCCTTGAAGAAAAAAACTTTGACTTAAGTTCTAAATAATTATATATCTCTCCATTAAAAACTAAGCTCCCATTTCCTATTTTCATAGGCTGATTAGACCTGGGATCCAAGTCAATTATAGAAAGTCTGGTATGAATTTGAAGAATTTTCCAATTGGATGAAAGGTGAGCTCTAGAAAAAGAAGCGTTATCAGGGCCTCTATGGAAGAGAGACTTTAAGCAGTTTTTTACATTTGTATCAGGTATTGGATATCTTGTTATCGCCCCAGCAATTCCGCACATTTAAAAACTATTACTTAGTTTATTACACAACATTGTAGACTAAAATTAGAAAGTTAATACAAATAATCTAGTATTTATTCAAAAATTAAATCTTACAAATATTTCTATGAAAATGAAGTACATAATTAGATTCCTTGAGAATAAAGCCAAATTTTGAATAAAGAGAAATTGCCGGAATATTAGATATTTGCGTTCCCACTTTGAAAAGACATTTTTGGGATTCATTTTTAAACATCTCTTTTAATAAACTTTTACCTACTCCCCTCCCCATAAATTTCCTATCAGTAGCAATCAAGTCGATAATAACTTCTTTTCCAAAGCTATTTTTTTGATTATGTCTTAATAAAATAAATCCAACTATGTTTTTAAACTTTTCATAAGAAGCCACATACATTAAATCTCCTCTAAGTGAACGAAAAAAGTTGTGGGCCCACTCTCTTTTTATTTTATTTGCAACGTCAAGAGAGATATTAGGATCTTGATGAAATCTTGAAAAAGCAAATGATGAAGAAGCAATTCTTAAAACATCTTCTAAATCATCCTTATTTGCTTTTCTAACAACTATATTTTGGTTTAATTCTGGATAAGATTCACATTTTCTAACAGAAAAAGAGATAGAGCAATCTACAACTCTAAATTTTATACTTTGCAAATAATGAAGTAATTTAATATTTGTTGTAGAAACTTTTGCATCAATAAATATAACTTCATTTATATCATTAATTAGTTTTATTATCTCTGTTTTATAATCTGTTCCAATATCTATATGAAAACAATTTTTACCTAAGTTTTCAGACAACCAAATATCTTTTACTATTTTAGTCTCGTGATATAAATCATTCATTCCATTGAGGCTCAACTTCATTTTCGCTAGTAAAGGAAGAAGCATTTAAAGAAAGAGACTTATACCATTCAATATATTTTTTATAACCAACTTCTAGTGGATTACTTGGAGAATATCCTATTAAGTCCTTAGCTTTAGAGATATCTAAAGTACCTCTTTGAGGAACTAAATTATCTCGTTCAACATGCGTAACTTCAATATCATTAAATTCAGATTGAATGATATCTGCCATGTCATTTAGGGATCTAGCTTTTCCATAAGTTAAATTAAAGATTTGATTGTAAGAATTAGTGTTTTCTATACACTTGGTAATTCCATCAAGCAAATCCTTAATATAAGTAAAATCGAGGGATTCATATCCATCTCCTTGAATAGTTAATTTGTTACCTCGAAGTGCATTTTCAATAAAAATCTGACCTATTCTTCTACTAATACATCTCTCTCCATATAAGGCAGAAGGTCTGATTATTGTATAAGGTAAATCAAAAACTTGATTATAAGCAATAACTAATTTCTCTCCTCCATATTTCAAGGCCCCATATATACCTAATGGCTCACAATTTACATCTTCCGTGACACCCTGAGATTTGAAATTCCCGTAAACCATGCTTGAAGAAAAGTATATAAAGTGTTTTGCCCGACCTCTCGAGCAATCTAAAGCATTTTCTAATGTTCTAAAGCTATGATCAAATGTACTAAAAGGATCTTTATTTGATCTACTTGCATGAGATACTGCCGCAAGAAGAACAACTACATCTGGTTTAGTTCTATCAAAAAGCAAACTTAATCTAAAATAATCTCTTGCATCTTCTGTATGAATAGGAATATTTGCAGACCTTAATAGTCTTAATCTTTCATGAATAATATCTAGATATAAAGGCCTTTCGGTGAAACTAGTATCTGCGCTATGAAGAGAGATTAAATTATTAACTTGCAAGGGATCACATATTTCTACTTTTGCTCCATTTCTTTTTAAACTCAAGGCAAGATTATGTCCTATGAATCCAGCTCCTCCAATTAGAAGAACTTTCTTACCTTTTATTGGAATCACACTCACAATTAATTAATCCTCAGAAACCTTAATTTATTTTTGTGTAATCTATCACCTTAGGCATCTTTGTTCTTAAACTCTCCTCAATCGCTAGAGACACAGCCATAGCTTCTAGAACCTCCTTCTTAGTAACAAGAGGTGCAATAAGAGGATCAATAATATGGTCAACAAAAGAAGGAATTAAATCTCCTTTAGAAGATCCAGGATAAGGATCATCTATGACTTCAGGCAATGCGGCAGGATCTCTATCAGCAAAAAATGCTGCTCCAAGAGGACCATGATGAAAAGTTTTTTTAGTCCCATATAAACCAAGTCTATGACCATGAGGAATTACTGAAGGAAAATTTGCAGTAATATTGCCAATAGCATTACCTTTAAACTTCAAAGATGCAGTTACGCAATCTTCATATTTAAAATTAGTATTTTGAGTCGCAATTTTTGTACCAGTTGCAAATACTGAAGCTATTTGATCATTTAAAAGCCAAGTCATTAGATCAATTAAATGTATTCCTCCGCCATGCATTACAGAATAGAAATCTAATTGGCCTCTCCATCCATTAATAATTTTATTTATTCGCCCATAGTCATAGCTAGCTTCAACATAATAAGGTATACCTAGTTCTAAATTTTGTATTGATTTTCGAAGATTTATAAATCTAGGAGCACATCTAAGGATTAAATTTGAAGACAGTGAAAGGTGAGGATTTCTGTTTATAGCATCTAATATTTTTTCGAACTCAAAGTTATTCAAACAAAGAGGTTTTTCGACGAAAACATGCTTATTATTAGTTAAGGCTAAAACAACTTGATCTGCATGAAAATTGTCATAAGAAGCAATAGATACAATATCAATTGATTCAGAAGTAAGAATATCAAGAGGATTAGAGGTTGTCTTAATAGATTTATAGCGACTTGAAACATAATTCAGTTTCTCTTTAGTAAAGTCACAAATTAATTTCACATCACAATTTATATTTTTCCTATAGCCCTCAATATGTTTTTCTCCTACTCCTAGCCCAATAATACCTACATTTAGCATATAAAAAAAAGACTAAGACATTTTCGTGTACAAATTCAGTATATCGTACCAAGAAAGAGATAATAATTCGTTAGAAGAAGCAATTTTATTTGCCAAGATATAATCTTGATATAAATCAATTGACAATTGTTTTTCTCCTAAATCTGGCTTATCACATTCAAAATTTTTAATTCTAAATAAATCTGGATATTCATAAATTAATTTAGTTGGATGTTCCAAATGCTCACATGTAAGATTATTTGAATTAATAACTCTCTTAATTGCATCAAGTTTAACAACTTCTACTGATTGACCCTTTGGAAAAGTTCTTTTCTGAACATTAGTAACTAGATCAAAATTACTAGAGGAAAAGATATCAACTGCTTCTGAAACGATTGAAGGATCGATAAAAGGACTATCCCCGCAAATCCGTACAAAAGAATCAACCTTAAAAAAATCGCATGCAGCAACAAATCTTTCAGCAACATTATTTAAACTTCCTCGATATATATCAACACAATTATCTTTACAGAAATTTTCTATAGGATCATCTGAAAACTCTTTTGAAGTTATAACTGCTAATTTTAAAATATTATTTAATATTTTTAATCTATTAATTGTCCACAAAAGCATTTCAATATTATTTATCTTTTTTAAAACCTTCCCAGGAAGTCTTCTCGAATTCATTCTTGCTTGAATTAGTATCCTCATTAATTAATTTCTATATTCTTGTTGGATTCAAAATATCTGGGATTTTCCCCTTTAAATCAAATAAAACTGAATCAGGATAAATCAAAGATTTCCAAAACTCTAAGGACCATTCATTAAATACTGAGTGACCGACAGCTAGTACAATTGCATGATATTTTTTATTTTCATCTAAAACATTCTTAATATCTATATTATACTCTTCTTTAGCTTCAGAAGTAATTACATTAGGGTCATAGATAATTGGATTTATACTATATGAATTCAATGATGTTATTACATCCTCCACCCTTGTATTCCTAATATCAGAACAATTCTCTTTAAATGAAAAGCCTAAAATTAAAACATTAGCATCTGCTATTTGCAACTTAGATTGAGCCATTTTAAGAACTAATTGTTCTGCCAACCAAAAACCCATACCATCATTAATTCTTCTTCCCGCCAGAATAACATCTGGATAATATCCACTAAGCTTGGCCTTATAAGTTAAATAATATGGATCTATTCCAATACAATGACCACCAACTAAACCAGGTGTAAAAGGTAAGAAGTTCCATTTAGATGAAGCAGCCTCAATTACATCTAAGGTATTAATTCCTAATTTATAAAAAATAATTGCCAACTCATTTACTAATGCAATATTTAGATCTCTTTGAGTATTCTCAATAATTTTACAAGCCTCTGCTACTTGAATAGACTTTGCCTTAAATGTGCCAGCTGTAATTATTGAGCCATAAAAATTATCAACCCAATCAGCTATTTCAGGATTACAACCACTAGTAACTTTAATTATTTTAGTTAATGTATTCTTATTGTCTCCAGGATTAATCCTCTCAGGGCTATATCCAAGACCAAAGGATCCATGTTCAGACTGCTCGGGGTAAAGTAAGCATGAAGATATTTCTGAAATAATTGGCTTGCATATATCCTCAGTAGCAGAAGGATATACTGTACTTTCAAAAATAACAATTGGTAGTGTTTTTTTATTTTTAGAAAACCGATTTTTAATATTTTGTCCAACAATTGAACTTGCTTTTTCAAGTGCTAATAAATCTGGACGTTTCTCAATATCAATAGGAGTAGGGACAGTAATTATGAAGACATCACAATCCGAAAGGCTGAATGGTTCATTAGTGAATTCAAGCCTTTCGGAAGATTTTAATCGATGGGAAGATATTTCAGATGTACGATCAAAGCAATCTTTCAGCTCATTAATTCGTTTTATATTGATATCAAAGCCAATCACCTTTCGATTAAGAACATTGCCAGTCCTTTGACATTTTTTTTGTTGAGCAAATTCAACAGCCAAAGGCAATCCAACATATCCCAAACCTATAAGAGCTATTTTGCAAGAGAATATGTCTGGCAAGTCTACAAGCATAGTATCTTCTAATATTCTTAGCCTACTAACTCTACTCCAAAAGAGTTAATAAGAGCAGATAAAAAAGTTAATTATAAAATATTTGAAAGAGAAAGGAGGTAAATAAAGATATAGAAAAAGAAGTTCAAACAAGAACAACATGCATTTTTCTATATCTAATAATTAATTGATTAAAAATTAAAAATCTTAGAATGATAAAAAGAGAATGAACGATAGCAATTCCTCCAGAAGAATAGTATTTTGCAACTATAGGTAATGATACAAAATAAATTACAGTTAAAAAAGCGGCTATAATAGATTTTTGTCTTATCAAACCTAGACTATTGATAATAGTATTTTGCTGAACTAACAAAAGAGAAGGGAAAATAGAGATTGAAAGTAATAAAAGTATAAGTTTGAAACTATGAAATTCTATATTAAACGAACTCAAGATACGAGGTAAGATAAAAAATGAACCCACCATAAAAATAAATGTCAATGGTGCAATAATATTATTTTTTATTTTTGCAGTTAATTTAGATGCATAATAAATTCTACCATTAACTAGTAATTTAGTAATCTGTTTATGATATAGTTGCTGCCATAGCATAAAAAATAATAAATATGGAAAAGTATATAAACTGTAAGCAAAAGCAAATTGTGAAGTATTGTAATTAGAAAGGACCAAAGAAGAGACTGGTAAAGTAAGAGATAAGACTGAATGAAAGTTAATATGATCTAATGCAAAATATAATGTTTGATTATATTTACTTTCATGAGATTCAACTTCTGTATTTGTAGTAGCAGGGAATAATTTAGTGAAAGAAATAAAGGTGAAAACAATAGCTATAAATATAGTCATTAGAAGGATAATCGCCATAAGTGATTTAAGATAATTAATTTTAAAATCCATAGTTTCAATATTCTGATTTAGAAAATACAGGCAAAGAATTATCGCTAAAGATTTGATCCATGGTTGGATTGCGAACCAAACAAGCTTAAAATTCCGTCTATTTGCAGCTAAGTATTGAGTTTGTATTAGTGAACTTAATGGAAGGTAAGCTATAAGAACTGTTATTAAAAATAACGAAGATGAGTCATTATAATTAAAAAATTTAACTGCGAAATAAATTGATATTATTAGTGTTAAAGAAAGAGGTTTAATTAATTTAAGTAAATAAAAAGTAAATATTTTCGTACTATTAAATCCGGAAGAAATTATAGTAAGTAAATTACGATTATCTATCCCAAAACATGCCAGTTGTCCACAAAAAGTACTATAAGCTAAAATAGCCATAAATCTTCCGAAGCCTTCCTCTCCAAGGAAAATGATTGAACTTAAATAAAACAAACCTGTTCCACCGAGAAAGAAAAGAACAGCTGTTGTCCCAATTAGTAATTTTTTTGACATTTAAAAATTATTAGCATGTATACAATTCGATGATTCATTAGAGATCTTGTTATATCAAGACTATTTTTTACTAAATCTATTGTACTAGTGAAGTAAGAATTATCAAAATATGTTGACTAATAGACTTTTAAGACAAAAAATAGTAACAGATTAAAAATCATGGAAGCTTATGCTGAAAACCAATATGCATGGTTCAAATTCATATAAACTCTTTAAAAAATTTTCTGACTATATTCTTGCTCTTTCCATATTAATAATAAGCGCACCTTTAAATATAATAATTATTCTATTCATTTATTTTATTGATGGCAAGCCAATATTTTTCCGTCAAAAAAGAAGTGGAATCGATTGCCAACCTTTTTTTATAATAAAATATAGAACTATGTTATGTAAAAAGAATTCTAATAATTCTTCATCAAACGATGAAAAAAGAATCACAAAATTAGGAAATTTATTAAGAGCTACATCAATAGACGAGCTCCCAAATCTTATCAATGTATTGCAAGGAAATATGAGTATTATTGGTCCTAGACCTCTTCCTATTGAATACAACAATCTATATAATAGTTTTCAAATAAAGCGATATGAAGTCAAGCCAGGCATAACAGGTCTTGCTCAAGTAAAAGGAAGAAATTTATTAAGTTGGGATGAAAAATTTAAACTAGATGTAAAATATGTTGAGTCTATTTCGTTTTTATTAGATCTATATATTATACTTAAATCAATTTCAATTATATTATCAAGGAAAGGAATTTCTTCCGACAAATGTGCCACGATGGAACCTTTTAAGGGTAATAATTAATAATATGAAGAATTTACTAATTCTTGGAGCAGGCGGTCATGGAATGGTTGTAGCAGAGTTAGCAAGGTTAAGTGGTTTATATAGAAATATTTCTTTCCTAGATGATGAGATAAAAAATAGGTCAACAACTCAACTTGGTCAAAGTATTCTTGGAGAACTTAATAGCTTTAGAGAAAACAAATTCAAGAATGACTATCAAGAAGCTATTGTTGCAATAGGAGATTCTGTTTTAAGAGTAATCAAAACAAGAGAACTTCTAAGAGAAGGGTTTAATGTCCCAATCCTTAAGCATCCAACTTCAAGTATTAGTCCTAACACAAACATAGAAAGTGGATGCGTTTTTATGGCAAATTCCAGCATTCAAACTGGTTGTAAAATTGGTTTAAGTTGCATTATAAATACTGGTTCATGCTTCGATCATTTTGGAAAAATGCTAGAAGGTGTGCACCTATGTCCTGGAGTCAACGTGGCAGGAAATGTTAATATTGGAAAAAATACTTGGATTGGTATTGGATCTTCTATTATACAAAATATAAATATTGGAGATTCAGTGACAGTGGGAGCAGGTTCTGTTGTAATTAAAGACTTAGAAGATAATAATACTTATTTTGGTATACCAGCAAAAAAAAAGTAGCATTAAAATAAAGAACTTTATATTTAATGGAAAGTAAGTTACCTAAATGGCCTCAGTTCACATCAAAAGAAGTTGATATTGCTTCATCAATTTTAAAAAGTGGAAAAGTTAACTATTGGACAGGAAATGAAGGTAAAAGTTTCGAGAAAGAATATGCCGATTATTGCCAAACAAAATTTTCAATAGCGCTTTCCAATGGTTCAGTAGCCCTAACCGCAGCATATAAGTCGATCGGAATTAAAGAAGGTGATGAAATAATTATGTCTTCAAGAACATTTATAGCAACTGCTTCCAGTGCAGTGCTTCTTGGAGCTATTCCCATTTTTGCAGACGTGGAAAAAGAAACAGGAAATATCTCAACTAAAAAAATAGAAGGCCTAATCTCAAAGAGAACCAAAGCAATTGTGGCCGTTCATCTTGGAGGATGGCCTGCAGATATGGTCAAAATAAATGAATTGGCAAAAGAATATAATTTATACGTTATAGAGGATTGTGCTCAAGCTCATGGGGCCCAAATAGATGGTGTTAGTGTTGGAAGTTTTGGCAACGTTGCAGCATGGAGTTTTTGTCAAGACAAAATAATGACAACAGCTGGAGAAGGAGGAATGGTAACAACTTCAAACCAAGAAATTTGGAATTATATTTGGTCATATAAAGATCATGGGAAAGACTTCAATACGGTATTTAAAAAGAATCATCCACCAGGTTATAGATGGCTACATAATACATTTGGAACCAATTATAGAATGACTGAGATTCAAAGTGGCATAGGAAGATATCAATTAACTCAACTTAAAAATTGGAATAAAATAAGAACATATAATGCTCAAATATTAACAAGTATTTTATCAGAAATAAATTCAGTTCATGTACCATTACCTCCTAAGAATATAAAACATGCTTGGTACAAGTTTTATATTCATATAGATAGAGATTCTTTATTAGAGGATTGGAGTAGAGATAGAATAGTAAATGAAATAAACGAAACAGGATTTCCAGTATTTACTGGTTCTTGCAGTGAAATTTATATGGAGAATTGTTTTAAATCTAAAAATATGAATCCAGAAAAAAGATTGCCTATTGCCAAAGAGCTTGGTGAAATAAGTATAATGCTACTAGTTCATCCAACAATAAATAAAGAAAAAATTATTCAATATGGTGAATTAGTTAAATTATATTTAAAGAAAGCAACAAGATAAATAAAATATGATCAGATCTCTCCTTAATAGGAAACTAAGCTTGAAAGGCCCAATAGTTATATTCTCAATCGAAGTATTAATTAGAGATCTACATTCAAGAATGAATATAGCTAAATTTTTAACTTCTAAAGGTATTACATGTTTATTTATGCCACAGAATTTATTAGTTAATTGCTTAAGAAAGGAAGGTTTTAAATATGTTGATCATATTATGCTTAAAAGCTGCCAAGGCTTTATGTTTACAAAATATTTAAATAAATATAATTTAAATAATACAAGTATATCTTCAATAGATGAAGAGCTTTTTTCAATAACGAAAAAAGAATATATAAAAAGTAGGCATGACTTAATAGGCATAAATAAAGCAAATAAGATCTTCTGTTCAAATCCAGAAGAGTACAATTTCCTTTCAACAAATTACCCAGATAAAGTACAAAAATTCATTCTTACAGGCAATGTAAGAAGCAAGCTAAGAATTAACTTAAAAAAAAATATTTCTACTGGTAAAAATCCTAAATATTTATTACTCTCTACATTCCCATCAATAACAAGATCGGAAAAAGAACTAAGAATTACTGAGAGATCAGAAGACCCCGACATCAGAAAGGATAAAGCTTATAAAACAGATTTATTTGATTGTTTTTATAATCTTTTTATAAAAGATCAAATCTCAATTAATAAAAAATCAAATAACAACTTAATTAATTTAAGACCGCATCCAAGGGATAATATAAAAAAGCTATCAAATATATTTAAGAAAAAGCATTTTATTATAGATAACCCTTTACTAGATGTTGTTAATCATTGCAAAATGTATAAGACAAAAATAATACATTTTGGAAGTTCATCAGCACTAGAGTTAAAAAGATCAAATGTTGATTCTAACTTTATATATAGCGATAGACTTCTTAAAAAGTATAATTTAAGCATCCCAGATGAAATTTACAAAAACTCAAACTCTATTAATATTGATAACAAATCCAAAAAACAAGTCTTGAGTTTATTGAAATCTAATAACGGAAATATAAATAAGGTAATTCATAATAAAATTAATAATAATCCTGCTGAAAGAATAGCAAAAGAAATTACAGAGTTAATTCAATTAAAAGAAGGAAAAAGGATAAAAAAAATATTCAATATATATGATATAATAAGCAAAAAAAAATTATTACTTAATAGACTAAAAACAATTTTAGGAAAGAATCGTTATTCTCATACAAAATGTAGGATTTTAACTAGGAAGGATAAAGATATGATTACTCAAATACATACTGGTCTTGAATTTAAATTCATAGGTCAAATAATAGTAGCAGAAGCACAAAATAGTATTAATAGCCGTAAGAAATAAATATGGATAATAGTTATGAAAGAATTATTTCAGACAATTTAAATCCTGCAGTAAAAGCTGGAGAAATAGCATTTAAAACATGAGTACTCTTATTATCCTTATAGATAAGAAAATCATCTACCAATATATTTTTATATTTATCATACAATTGACTTCGTATTCCTACTTTAGATGATGGGAGGAGATACTCAGTTCTTAAGCTAGGTACTAATTCTCTAGCTGATTGTATAAAGAAAGGCTTTAAAAAATGAATTAATTGCTCTCTTGCATAGCCTCTAAAACCATTTTTATTAGATATCCACATAAGAGACATTTTCAAAAATGAATTTAATACCAAATCAGGATCTATTTTCTCCCAAAATGTATAATTTTCTTTACCTAAAGCAGGAATTGCGGTTGGTCCTACATACACTCTCCCTGACAATGAAGGAGTAAAGTGTATTCCTAGGAACGGCACATTTAGATCAGGGACCGGATATAAATTTAAAGGTATATTTATTGGACAATCTAAATCAAGTTCCCAATATGTACCTTTAAATGGCAAGACTTCATATGAATGATCTATTCCAAATAACTTTGCAAGACTAGCGGCATGAATACCAGAGACATTATAAGCATGACCAAAATTAATATTTGTAGTTTCTTTAGATTTATTATAAATTTTTAAATAGCCTAATTTATTATTTATATAACGAATCTCAGAGTCAAATAAAAAATTGACTCCAACATTTCTTAAATATTTTACTAACTTAAGCAAAACATTTAATGGATCAATGACACACGTATTGGGGCTCCATAATGCACGCTTAACAGTTGGATTTGCATCACTAATTTTTTTATTTAATTGCTCTTGATTTATAATTGAAACTTCAGCACCATTCTTAATTCCCCTATCTAACAGATAGTCAATTTGAGAGTCTAATTTAGCTGTTTGTGGCAAAATTATTTTTCCGCATCGTAAAACTGGAACATTCTCATTCTCACACCATTCAATTAATTTTTTTGCGCCTTCAACACATACCTTGGCTTTTAATGAATTAGGTTTATAATAAATTCCTGCATGAATAACACCACTATTCCTACCAGAACTATGCTTACCAGTAGATGATTCCTTTTCTATTATTGTAATACTTTTATTAGGATATTCCTTTTTTAATTGGTATGCCAAAGTTAAGCCCACCATACCTGATCCAATAATCAAGAAATCTGTATTGGACTCACTCATCTATTTTCATGGTTAAGCAATCTACCAGAATCGACTAATAGTATTTTATCAAATCTATCTAGTAAATTCTTCTTATGGGTGATATATATAATGGTTAGCGACTTATCTATTTTTAATATAGAATCTAATATATTAGATTCAGTTAATGAGTCCAATGCACTTGTAGCTTCATCCAAAACCAATATTTTAGGATTTCCAAAAAGGGCTCTAGCTATTCCGATTCTTTGTCTCTGTCCACCACTTAATATTGAGCCCATTTCTCCGACATTAGTATTATATCCATGAGGAAGACTTAATATAAATTCATGTATAAATGACAATTTAGCAGCGTTTATAACTTCAGAATCACTCACAAGCTTTAAATCAAAACCTAATGCAATATTTTGTTTAATAGAAGAATCAACCAAATATACATCTTGAGGAACATGACCAATTGATCTTCTCCATTTTGCAATAAAATTAAAATCTTTAATATCTATTTTATCTGATGAATATAATTGCTTATCATTTACATAAATAGATCCATGACTTGGAAAATTTAACCCCATTATCAAATCTACTAATGTACTCTTACCACTTCCACTTTTTCCCATAATTGCTATTTTCTGCCCTTTATTTATCGAAAAAGATATATTATCAAGGACCTTATCTTTATATCCATCATAACTAAATGAGATTTTATCGAATAAAAAATTATCAAATTCTAATTCTTCTTTTTTTATTGTATTTATATCGGATGCCCTAATTGGGTAAAGTTCTAAAATAGAACATAAATCGTCTGCAAACTTAGAGTAATCTTTAATTCTCCCCCAAGAAGAATAAATGGATTGAACATTAGGTAGAATCTTAACAGCTCCTAAACCAAAAGAGCCTAGCAAGCCTATTATAATAGTAGGATCTTTTGTACTAATTAATACATAAGCAGAGAAAAAACCAATCAAACTCAAAATCAGAGGTTCAATAATATAGCGTGGGAATTGAATGAGAAATTGATTTTCAGCCTGTTTTAATCGCATTGCTTTATCACCTTCAAAATAATTTCTTATATACCAATTTTGATTGCCTTTTAGAATCAAATCTTTAATTGTGCCTAGCCCCTCTTTAACTATATTATGTTGATTGATTACAAAATTCGGTATAACTCTACTATTAGTTAAAATTCTTTTTTTTGCTGAGCCACCAATTATTATATAAGAACTAAACAAGAACAAACCAGAACAAACTGCAACCTTCCAATCAATTATAAATAAGCCCAACATTAATCCAATAAGAACTATAATAAATGTAGCTAAATAAAGAAATTGATTAATAACAATAACAGTATTAGAAGAATGCGTTGTTACGACATTAATCAATTCACTACTATTTCTTTTTGAAAAAAAATCATATTCTTGAAATAAAATATTTCTATAAGCCTTTGTGCTTAAATCTGTTCCTATTCTTGCAGACATTTGACTATTAAGCCATATATTTGAAAGTCTTAAGAAAGATGCAATAAAGGAAACTATGCTAAAGAAAAGTGCAAACTTAATAACTGGATTGCCTTGATCTAAAATACTGATAAGGGACAATGCTTCTTTCACAAAAGAAGGTATCACTAACTCTCTTGAACCACTTATTGTTGAAAGTAAAGGTATTATCGCACTTAATGAAAACAACTCAGCGAAGCCGCTTATCAAGACCAAGATACCTAAAAATAAAAGCTGAAGTTTCCTTCTATTACTTAAATGCTTCCAAAGTCTTCCTATAACACCAAAAGGCTTATTCATAATTCTTTAGTCTTAAGACGATTTAGTTATACGCTTTTCTAATAAAAAAATATATTTCATATAGACTAAAAGTTAATCCTAAACAATCCGTATTATAGTGGCTTTATTTTTAACGGCAATTTCTTGTTTTTATTAACTTACTTTAAAATATTATAATTTTATTTTAACGTATCTTTAACTAGAAGCTCGTAAATCACTAATAAAAACCTGTTAAAACAAATTCCATTCACTACTTAGATGAAAAAGTTATATCATATCAATAATATAAATCGAGAAAAAGTATCAAATCAACAGTTATAAAATATCTTATTTAAAACTTGTCAACATCACTAAAGATGGGTTAGAATATAAAAAAAAACAATCTCGAAGTGAGGCACCAACTTAATTTTTCTTGTATTGGCATAATAATTAGTATTTTTTTTATAAGTACTGACAATGTCATCTCGTCTCAAGTTTTGCCTGAACCCGATAACGAAGTCAGTCTTAAAAAATATTCTCAAGAAAAAAACCTTGGCAATACTAATTCCGGATCATATATATTAGGCCCTGGTGATTCTGTTCTAATTGACATAGAAGACATACATGAATATTCGGGAATATTTAACATTAATGCTGATGGAACACTTTATTTGCCTAGGCTTAGATCAATCATTGTTGAAGGTAAAACAATTAATGAGCTTAGAGATGAGTTGCAAGAAAAATATTCAGAATTCATAATTAATCCTGAAATTTATGTTAGCTCAACACGCTATAGAGCTGTAAGAGTATACGTAGGTGGAGAGGTCCAGCGTCCAGGATTTTACTACTTAAACCTTCCTCAACAGGCAAGCCTAGAGAGTAAGGCTTATTTTTCGTTGTCTAAAGACCTAACAGAAGGACCAACTAAATATATCAATCCAGTATCAAGTCAACTTAGGGGTACAGCAGTAGGAGGGCCGGAGATAGAAATGCAGCCTGCAAGTTTACATTTTCCTACCGTTTTCGATGCTTTAAAGAGAGCTGGAGGTGTGACACCATTTTCAAAATTAGAAGACGTAAAAGTAACAAGAAAGCTTCCAAAAAGTTCCGGGGGGAGGATAAAAACCTCCCTAGATTTCCTAGGACTAATTATGGATGGTAATGAGTCTCAAAACATAAGATTATTTGATGGAGATAATATTTATGTTAGTCGCTCAGAAGTTGAACTTCGTGAGCAAATAATACAAGCTGGAAGAAGTAACCTTAGTCCTGATTTTATTCAGGTTTATGTAACCGGCAGAATAAAAGAACCCGGGGCAAAAGTTTTGCCTCAAGGTTCTACTCTTAGGCAAGCACTTGCCTCTGCTGGAGGACCAAAACTTTTGAGTGGCAAAGTTGAATTCGTTCGATTCAACCGCGATGGTTCAACAGATAAGAGAGTGATTTTTTCTCAACAAATTACTAGTGCAAAGGTAGGATCATCAGCTAATCCCATACTCATGGCAGGAGATATAGTTCGAGTAAATGAAACTATCTTGTCAGCGACTTTAGGAGCAGCAAGTGAGTTTGTTGCTCCTACCTTAGGTGTTTATTCCTTTTATAGTCTTTTTAATCAATGACATTTAATTTAGAAACTAATATGAATAAAAGCTCTAAAGATTCATTAATGGATGACGAAATAAGTTTCCAAGAGATTTTTAATTCAATAATTCGCAGATGGAAATGGTTGTCAGGAGGAATTTTGATAGGTTTAGGTATTGGAGCATTCCAAATCATTACAACAAAACCTTTATATCAAGGTGAATTCCAAATTGTTATTGGAGATACTGCAGGTCAAAAAGGACCTGCGGCTTCATTAATGGCCCAAAACCCTGGTCTAACATCTGTAGTAAATATGGGAGGAGGAGGGCTCAAAGACAACTTAGAAACTGAGGTGGAAATACTTTATAGCCCTTCTGTTTTGCGACCTATATTTGAAGCAGTAAAGGAAAAGAAACCAAAATCAAATGGAATGATTTTTAAACATTGGGTTAAAAAAGCTATTTCTGTAAGCCCAAAAAGAAATACTACAGTTCTTACAGTCAATTTTAAAGATGAAGACAAATCTATAATTAAACCAATAACTCAACTAATATCAGATACATATCAAAGTTATTCTAATCAAGGTAGGGATCGTGAAATTGACTCTGTTATTAAATACCTCGAGAGCCAAATAACGGAAATAAAACCTATTGCGGAATCAAGTGCTAAAAAAGCTTTGGATTTCGGCTTGAAAAATAATTTATCTGCAATGGATGGGCTACCAATAGCAGGAATTGTCACTGGTGCAGAAACTAATACAAATTTTGGAGGCCAAAGTTTCGTAGGAGTTTCTAATGCTTTTTCAAAAGTTGGTGGAAGCAGAGAAACTGTAAAATCCTTGGCAAAGGAAGAAATTGTAAAGCTAGAGTTATTGCTTACAGAATTAGAAAAAGAAGAAAATTCGACTTTATATTTAATGTCGGACTTACTTGAACAACAAGGGGAGAGCTCACAAATAAGTGATGAGATAATTCGTATCGAAACAGAAATAGCTGAAAAGAGATCAAGGTTTCATCCAGGCGACCCAATTCTTACAAAATTAATCACACAAAGAGAGGAGTTAATATATGTTGGAAACAAACAAATAAAATCAAGCTTATTGGGTAAATTAAATGTTGCAAAAGCATCTCTTTCTGCACTTGATGTTTCAACAGATTTACTTAGTAAGCATAGAGAATTTACCCAAAAGTCACTTAGAGATGCTTCAACATTAGTAAATTTACAAAATCAATTAGCAAGCTATAAATTAGAGAAAGCTAGAGCATCTGATCCCTGGAAATTAATATCATCTCCAACTATTGCAGACCAAGCAGTGAGCCCTCGCAAACTCAGAATAATGGCTGTTTCTCTTTTAACTGGTTTTTTTCTAGGTATCATCTCAGCATTAATTGTTGATAAAAAAACAAATATCATTTTTAGTGAAAAAGAGTTGAAAGATAAGATGAATATAAGGTTTCTAAATAAATTAAATGCAAATAAAAAGGAAGAATGGAAGAATACTCTAAACTTAATAAAGGATAATATTTTAACTAATTCATCTAATGTTGGTCTCGTATCAATTGGTGAAATAGATCAAAAATTAATCATGGAAATCACAAATGAATTTAAAAAAATTATTGAGCCTAAATCTATTATCTCAGGTACAAGCTTAGTTGAAATCAGCAAATGTGATGCTCAGATTGTTCTAGCATCTACAGGATTGATTAAACGAACTGAATTAGATAATTTTCTAAATCAAATAAATCTTCAAAACAAAAATATTTCTGGTTGGTTATTAATTTCCTAATGAGACTTATTACAAAAAATTAATCATGAAAATAGGTAACAAGGATTTAAAAAAGAATATTTTTATTGTTGCTGAGATTGGCAACAACCATGAGGGAGACCTACAAACAGCTCTAGAGTTAGTTGATGCAGCAAGTCAAACAGGTGTTGACGCTGTTAAATTTCAAACATTTAATCTAGAAAAATATTATGCAATAACAGAAAAAGAAAGAATAGAAAAACTCGAAAAATTCAATTTAAATAATGATGATTTTTGTAAAATCAAAGATTATGCAGAAAAAAGAAATTTAATATTTTTCTCTACTCCTCTTGATATTGATTCAGCCAAGTTCCTAAAAGAGATTCAAAATGTTTTCAAGATATCATCCGGAGACAATACATTTTGGAAGTTAATTAAAGAAGTAAATAGCTATAATCTTCCTACAATAATTTCAACAGGTGCGAGTAATTTAAAACAAATTGATAAAATATATGATTACTGGAAAAGTTCAGAAGATTTAAATAAGTTATGTTTACTACATTGCGTAAGCAGCTATCCAGTACCTAAAGAAGAAGCCAATCTAAGAATGATTAAACAATTAAAGAATAGGTATCATGGGATTACCGTAGGTTATTCTGATCACACATTAGGAATCGAAGCAGCATTATCTTCTGCATCAATTGGAGCAAGACTTATAGAAAAACATTTTACTTTGGATAAAAATTATTCTTCTTTTAGAGATCACTTACTCTCTGCTGAGCCTAAGGAAATGAAATCATTAGTTGAGAGAGTCAGGGAAATAGAGTTGCTTTATGGACATGAGGATTGTGAAATACAACCATGTGAAAAAAATATTATTAAACAAATAAGAAGATCTATAGCTGCAAGTAAAGATATAAAGAAAGGAACAGTCATAACAGAAAATATGATTATGTGTGTCCGACCAGGTCAAGGGATACCAGAAGAAGAAGAAGACAAGATAATTGGGAAAACACTTAACAAGGATATGATTACAGGTGAGTTATTTACAATCTAATAACTTTTAGATACAAATAACGCTATTAACTCAGGAAAACAATCATGATTTTTATTTCATTGAAGCAATAGTAATCCATACAATACAAATGGAGATAAATAAATGAATTTTTGTATACTTATCAAATAATATAGATCATGTTAAGTTTCAAATCCCATGCTATAGATTATAGTAGAAAATTGAAAAAATCTTAGAAGATTGGAAAAAATATTATTATTAAATCCATTTAAATATGATCATTGATATGCTAAATAAAAAGAATTATAATTTAAAATTTATAGTTTTAATATCTTTTTCTTCAGTAGTAGGTTTTATTTTAGGTTGTGAAGTAATGATAAAACTTGGAGGAGAATACTATTTACCTATAAGAAGACTTTTTATTAAAAGTGGGATCAGAGCAGCAGCACCAATCTTTAAGCCAAGCAAAGTAAATTGCTCAAAAAGTGGTTTAAATATTGCATACTTTGGTCAGAGTAATTCTGCTAATAGTGTTGTTCCAAAATATAATAAACCTTTTCCAAAAAACCTTTATCAGTTTGATTGGAAATCAGGCAAATGTTATGCATATTCAGAGCCTCTCTTAGGAACTGAATCTACCGGTGGTAACTCGATAACATATGCAGTAGTTGGATTAGCAAAAAGTTATCCAAACAAGAAAATAATAATTATGCCTTTTGGAGTTGGAAGATCCTCGGTTATGGATTGGTCTTATGGATATTTATCACATTTTCATGATTTAGTTATCTCTAAATTTAATGATTCCAATTTAAAACCACATTTTACTCTTTGGCATCAAGGTGAATCAGATTCAAAATTTGATCTTTCTGCAAAAAGAAATATGCTTAATATTCTTGATTATTCGGTACCTTCTTCAGGTGAATTTATGATGGGATTGTCAAAGGAGAACTATAAAAAAAGTCTAAAAATCATTGTAGATAAAACTTTAAATGCCTTTCCAGATTCTAAGTTTGGAATCGCTTTAGTATCGAGATGTGTAGGAAAAAGTCCTTATTTTCCTGTAAGGCAAGCTCAACAGGAAATCTCAATAATTGATAAACGTATTTTTATTTCTGCGGACAGTGACAAGATTTATGGAGACAAATATAGATATGATAAATGCCATTTTTCTGATGATGGTGCCCGTAAAATCGGAACTTCTTACCTTAAGTCGATATTAAGTCAATTAAACATAGACAAGACATCGTTAAAAGATTAATAAGAATAAATGATTTGATTTAGTTGAATAGTTAAAGCATTCTAAAAGTAAACGCTAAAAGCCTTCTTAAGATTCCAGCATTACTCAAGAAAAACATGAAGAAATTAAATATTGCGTATATTAACACTAGATAACTATAAAAAGAAATGTACTAAAAACAACATTAATACTGAATTTAATTTCTTAAGAATAGAAGTATAAAAAGTAAAATTTATCGTTTAATAATTAATCAAAATATAAAGCCAACATTAATACCATAAGAACTTACATCAGATTGTTGCAATTGACCGGTGTCTATAAAGTTTAAACTATTTGTAGTATATATATCAAAATTTGTATATTTAAATTTAGTTAATCTAAGAGCAAAAGTCCAATTATCAGTACTTTCGTTTAAAGCAATATTATATTCTGGAATGAATGAAATATCCTTAAAAATTTGCCAATTTAGACTTGTTCCAATTGCAGCAGGAGATGCAATTCCACTGAATGATACTTTAGGATTCAAATTTAGACTTAAATTTTCATTAAAATTATAAGTATTAATTAATTCAGTAAAAATCCATCCCCAACCTCTTAATCGGCCTGCACTTACTCGAGCTGAACTAGTAATAAAGTCTCCATCTGCCTGTGATAAGAAAGTAGCTTTTCCTCCTCCTCTAACAAATAATTTATCTAGATCATGATATTTTCCTTTGAATGGTTTCTCGGAATATGAGTTTTGCCCAATGGATGAAAAAGAAAGATCAAAATTAAAACGGTTTGATGCACCCCATACAATTTTGTTCGCCCAACTACCGTTATTATTTAAATAATAATTTCCATATATTTCACCTGAAAGCAAAGGTTCAGCAGTGGAAACACTTAACCCCCCTAATCGAAGTCTATTTTGCTTATATATTTCTTTCGGGGGTAATTCTATGTTATTTGGTCTATAGATTAAAGATGTTTTATATAACAATTGGTCAGAACTAGGTAAAGTTAAAGTGCTAATGCTAGGAGATAATCCAAATCCATTTGTAACACCAGCTTCTAAAGCTATCTTAGTATCTAATGAATAAATTATCCCAGCATTATATATAGGTTTCTTTTTAAAAAAGAGGTTTTCATCAAAACTATTGGATCCTGAAATAGGGAAGTATAAAGAGCTATATGATTTTAAGTTTTTACGTAATTTATATTCAATGCCAGTTCCAACACCAAAACTGTTACCATAAAACTTTCCTGAACTTGATTCATTAGATTGAGAAGAAGGTAAAAAGATAGAACGTGGTACAAAGCTAAAATCTAATCTTTTAGTTATTTTATATTTAATTGGCAATGAAATTGATCCAACAAGGTTATCATTTATAATCTCTTCTTTCTTATCCGTGAATATATTATTAGAAGTTGTTTTGCAATTGTATGTATTACAACCTCCACTTTTAACATTCCAATTTTCAATAGAACCATTTAAAGCAATTAATAGATCATTATTTTTCATAAACTGCCATGTCAAAGCAGAGCCATAACTTATCCATCTATTGGAAACAGGGAGATCATATTTAATTATCTTGTTGTGAAGAGGGTCGTCACTGTGTGAATAGAAGGCCTCAATCATCAAATAATCAGTTAATCCATAATTAATAGAGGCTGAATAATTTTGATTACCAGTTCCACCACCATAATAGGCTTTGCTGATAGGTGTTATTTGACTAAATTTAATTTGAAAGTCTCCTTTGGTAAGAGTATTCGCATTCGGGACTGATCTTCCTAAATCTAAAAGATCCAATTCAATATATTCATTATAAATTTTATCGTATAATTTGAGACTTGTCTTTTTATCTTTACTGTTTTCAGGCAAAGTATTATGATTTCTTTTTAAATCAAATTCATCATCATCATCAACTTTCTCCCAAATTATATGCTTATTAAAAGTATCATTTTGATCTATAACATAACTCCAAATAACTTTATTTGATTTGGTTTTTTTTATTTTATTAGAATGATTCTCCTTATCCGAAATATTTTTATTAGTTTCAGCGTATAATGTCGTAAATGGTAATGCAGATAAAATTAAAAAAGATACTATCAATCTTCTCATGACTTGCTGATCTCGACTTTAAAAGTCAATAATTAATAATATTTAAAAACATTTTACTTTGATTTGAAAATTGGTCAATACTACTGAAAATTTAATATGCATCTTATTTGATAAAGAAATAATAAATTTAGAAATAACTTTAAAGAGAAAACATTCAGAAATAATTAATAGTAATATTTCTGAATAGGGTAAGAGGATATAAGGATCGACTTGATTAATTTTTCAATTGTATTTCTAAAAGAGAAACTACAATCTCATGAAGTCACATAAGGAATAACATGGAAATTTTACAGAATAAGCTTCTTTAACGTTTTGATCTTCAACCAAACCTCTTCTGAAAGCTACTTATACTTAGCTCAATCTCACAAGAGCCTTTTTCCTTAAGGATTTATCACGAAATCAAACAGATCGCTTCTTACTTAAATTAATTTTCTCTCTATTAGGGTATGTAACTATACAAAGATCAATTTATTCAGGTCAATCCTACCCCTCTAGCCATCAGTGTTGCCAAAAGGGGTATTGATGCAAAACCGAATAGTTCTATATTAAGTATTAACTTTAATCTTGAAACTAGATTCACCGTTACGTTAGGAAGAGTTCCCTTACTCAAAGGGATTGCCCACAAAACATAAGTAATTGTTGGATAAAGAGATAGAGAACCAACCAAAGCAAAAACAATAATTTTCGTCCAAAAAATAGGATTTTGAGTATAAAATTCTGACCCCTGACCAAACTTTATAACTCTGTAAATGCCGCTTACCAAAAGAGCAACTCCAGCAATTCCATAAATAATATCGGCTACAACCATAGATATTGCTTCATGTCTATTTGGATTCGCCTTTAATGAAATACGTTCATATATCAATGCTCCAAAACAAAGCATAAAGCTCAGATAATGTATATATGCAACAGAGGCTGACTTCAATAAATCAAAGGGGATAACGAATCCAAACACAAAAACTTTTCCTATCAATTTATACACTAGCAAAAATCATAAATCACAGGCAGGTGAGTGAGATGACTTTTTACAAATCAAGTCAAACTTGACTTCTATGAAGAAAGTTATTCACACAATTCCTCAAAATCAGTAGTATTTGTGAGCATCCTTTATTACTTAATTGTTTTCAAAGCAAAGGTTGAGCTATTACAAATCTTTTAAAAAGAATCACCAAAGTCATTCAATAGACTAATTTAATAATTTCTGCATTAATCATGAGAGAGAAAATAAAGAAACTGATTTTCGGGATTTTTTCTTTCGTTTTTATATTCTTTACAACATTAATATCCTTTGATAAAGAAGCTTTATATGCCTTAGAAAGTGATAACTCTGTTTTAATTAATAAAGTCTCGAAATCATATACAAAGAAATTTTGCAATGCTATTGGATTTGGACTTTCAAAAGAAAGTGCTATGAACTTTTCCTTTGAAGAAAACAAACAAGTTTTCAAAAAGAGAAAAGGGGTTAATGATATTAATAAAGAATTGCTAGCAGAAGATATAGCTTCATCAGTTATTGAACAATGTGGTTATCCAATCAACCTAAATGGAGAAAAAGGTATTCTAGAGTTCAAAAATTATTATCTATCCAAAGATCGCGAATACTCAGAAAAATAAATATTAGTTTTAAAAAATAAATTTGACTATTATAAGAATTAATTTATTGTAATAATCAAGATGCCAAGTAGCAAACATATCTATACAACTTTCTATAGAAATCGAAGGTTTAATTCCTATCCAAGACTCTACTAAATTAGTTTTAGCATCAGTAGAATCTACATAAACAGGTTGCATTGGTTGGAAATTTTTTATAGCTTTTACTCCTAATGAATCTTCTAATATTTCAATAAATATAAGCAATTCAACTGGTTTGCTATTACCAATATTAAATATTCGGTAAAGGGCAATGAAATTACTTTGATTTGGATTTAGATAGTCAAAATCCTTATCTACAGAGGCAGGCTTATAACAACATCTAAATACACTTTCAACAATATCATCGATATAAGTAAAGTCTCTTTTCATTTTTCCATAATTAAATACATTAATTGGTTTTCCATTGAGAATGGATTTTGCAAAAATGATTGGGGCCAAATCAGGTCGTCCCAAAGGTCCATAAACAGTAAAAAAAACTTATTCCCGTGCAAGGGATTCCGTAGAGATGGCTATATGAATGCGCCATCAATTCATTAGCTTTCTTTGCAGAGGCATATAGACTTACAGGATGGTCTACAGTTGAACTTCAGAAAAAAGTAATGTCTTGTTACCTCCATTGACTGAGCGGCTAGAAGCAAAGATCAAATTATCAACTTCATTATGTCGACATTGCTCAAGTAAATTCGACAATCCAACTAAATTACTTTGAATAGAAGAAGATGGATTATCTATTGAATACCTTACTCAGACTGTGCGGCAAGATTAATTACTATCGTAGGTGAGTGAGTATCAAAAATATATTTTAGATCGGTTTGCTTCTCGAGTGATGATTTATAAAATTTCCATTTGCCAGATGTACTTTCTAAAACTGAATCAATTTTCTTTAAGCGTGATTATTATAAATTAGTGTCATAATATGAATTCAAATAATCTAATCCCGCTACATTTACAACATTTTCTAGTAATCGAATAACTAAAGCTGCTCCAATAAAACCAGCAGTGCAAGTAACTAATATTGTTTTCATTTTAGAAAGCTATTAATATAAATACTATTCTATTAAGTAAAAATTTAAAGATTTTAAAGTTAAAAATAAGATTTCTCAACATGGAAGAACAAATTGATGAAAAGAGGAAATTTATTCTGAAATCTTTTTATCAAGGAGTAATTCTTTGATACATATCATCAAATCTAACAATATCATCTTCACCTAAATATGCTCCACTTTGAACCTCGATAAGTACCAGAGGTATTCTCCCAGGATTTGTCAACCTATGCTTAGATCCCAATGGAATATATACACTTTGATTTTCTTCGAAGATGAAGCTTTCATCATTAATTTCTACTTTAGCTGTACCTTTAACGACGACCCAATGCTCAGCTCTATGATGATGCATTTGCAAAGAAAGACTTGCGTCAGTTTTTACTTCAATTCTCTTAACCTGCCATCTAGAACCTTCCACAATTGAAATGTAATGCCCCCATGGTCGATAAACTTTTCTATGAGTCTTACCTTCAGCTCTATTCTCTTCTATTAATTGTTTTACTATTTGCTTAACATCTTGATCATGATTTTTATCAGCAATAAGTATGGCGTCATTAGTTTCAACTATTAACAAATTCTCGATTCCTAAGCCAACAATTAATCTACTCTCACTTCTGATATAACAATTATTTAAATCTTTAGTTAAGACATCACCTATAAGGACATTACCATTTTCATCTTTTTTTGAAACCTCCCATATTGATTTCCAACTGCCAATATCACTCCAACCTACGTTCAAAGGCAAAACAACTCCTAATTTAGTTTTCTCCATAACCGCAAAATCTATTGAGATATTGGGGCATTCTTTAAAAGCTTCTTTATCTAACCTTTGAAAATCCATATCAAGCAAGCTTTTTTTTAAAGCCTTTTTACAAGACTTAATTACTTGCGGAGAATATTTTTCAAGCTCTTGGAGAAAGACACTTGCTTTAAAAAGAAACATTCCACTGTTCCAAGTAAAGCACGGATCTGAAACTAATTTTTTGGCTTTTTCTATATCAGGCTTTTCGATAAATTTTGATATAGGACTCGCAACAGCAGAATCAATTGCTAATGGTTCAAGAGACTTAATATATCCATAACCTACTTCAGGAGATGTAGGAATTATTCCAAAAGTAACCAAATTACCTTGCTCTGCAAAATCCTTTGCTGCTGAGATGGATTTTATAAATTGTTGCTTATCTTTTATTAAATGGTCAGATGATAAAACAAATAGAATTGGATCAGAACCATTCTCTATGGCCTTAAGTGCTGCGATAGCTATTGCAGGAGCAGTATTGCGAGCAAATGGCTCAAGTATGATTTTTTTTGGTTTAACATTGATCGTCCTTAATTGCTCTGCAACGATGAAACGGTGATCTTCATTACAAATTAAAATTGGATCATCTTGATTTGTAATTCCACGAAGTCGTTCTAATGTTTGTTGCAATAATGTTTTAGATGAATCATTGATTAATTCTAAATATTGCTTTGGATAACTTTCTCTAGACAAGGGCCAAAGTCTAGAACCAGTACCTCCGCAAAGAATTAATGGTAACAACTGATCTCTTCTCATTAAAACTCTATAGGAAGTTAACCTGAAAAAATAATTTCTTTCTTTTCACTTTATTATAGATAATTAATCCTAAAAAGACAAATCAAGTAAGAAGAAGAAATATTTATAATATTAAACTATAATGAAATAATCACTATGCTAAATATTTCAAAACCTTTTCTATTTTGATAAAATTGAGTTTTTATAAAGATAATATTTAAAGAAAATATTTTAAGAAATTCATACTGTAAACAAGATTTAATTAAAAGATTTTTTTACTTTCTCTTTTGCAGTGTATTGACTATCTATCATATTCTAATAACTAGCAAAATAAGATTCTCAGAAGAATTCCCTAATCTTTCAATTATTTTTTAAAATATGGCCTGCTTTGAATTAACTTAAAGTGGTCATGCCTTAAGTCTTGTAAATTTTCATTTGGCTAGTAATTTAATAGATTTTCAAATAGTTGTCTAAAAACAGAAGATCGATAACAAAACCTCAGAGAAAGAAACCATCTCTATATATAAAAATATCATTCCATTATTTCTAACAAACATATCTATCTTTCTAAAGTTGTTTTAAATTGTGATCTTTTCCACATTCTCCTCTTTCCATGATGGTAAAAAAAGTTTTACCAGTGATTTTCAAGAAGAACTGTATAGTGTATCAAGAGATACCAAACAGTTGAAAACAGTTGAAAACAGTTGATGTGTCTATGTTTTTGCAGGAAACGCTGTTTTCTTTAATTTATCCACTTATTCAATTGACATCGCCCCCCTTGAGTTTTTTTGAAAAATATGAATTTTGTGGAAAAGTGGAAAAACCTACTACAAAGCATTGAGATTTTGTTTTTTGGATATAAAAAAATAATTCAGACCAAGAAAATACTCTAACTATATTGAATAGTATTGCTAGCTAAAATAAGTCTTTTCTTCTACTTCTTTGCTTCACAGTGTAACTCTCTAAAACAATAAATTTTTACAAACTCACAAATTTGAATAGTTTCATCAACTGGAAAACTGTCAGAAATATTCTTCTAAATTTTAATTAAATAACAGAATTAATTCTGATAACTTGCCAGCTACTAAAAGATTATTTAAAATAATATTTACTTCATGTAGAATTAATTCTCAATTTAATCAAAGAAAAATTGAACTTTTAAAATAATAGATATTGAAAATGGAACTTATTTAGAGGTAAAAGGACTAGTAATTATATTAAGAAAGACTTTCTCATTAACTATAAAAACTTTAATTTCAGCAAATAAACATTTTATGCAAGAAGATAAAAATAAAAAATCTTGTCTCAACTCTTAAAAGTCAAAAAAACTCACTAGTTTTTAATTAGTTATGAAAATAGAATTAAGTTTGTCTCCACACGGCGGCTAATTTCCCTTGAACATGTACTTGCTCAGCATCAATTTCTATAGGTTCATAGGCTGTGTTAGCAGCTTCTAAACGAACTAAATTTCTATCTCGAAAAAAATGCTTCAAAGTTGTTCCAAGTCCTGGAACCATTGCACTAACAATAGTTCCATTCCTTAAGAGAGAAGGGTCCTTAACAGGTTCCATCAAGACCATATCTCCATCTGCAATATAAGAATCAATCATCGAATCTCCATTAACCGTTAAGGCGAAAATTCCTTTCAATTGAAGAACTGAATTCAAGTCCAGAGTTTCCTGCACATCATCAAAAGTTTCAACCAATCCTCCTGCAGCTATTGCTCCTAATACAGGGACACCAGAAATACTTTCTTCTATCAATTGAAGGGTTCTTGCCTGACCTTCTTGCCATTTTATCCAACCTTTTTCTTGCAAATGTCTTAGACGACTTTGAATCGGTGCCGGTGATCTAAGGCCCATTGCCTGCATCATCTGCCTTATAGAAGGGCTGTGATGTTGATCGTCAATAAAATCTACAAGCCAGTCATAAAGTTCTTGCTGAGCTGTAGTTAAAGCTTCTCCTGGCATTCGAATCAGTTGAGTACATATGTCCTTCAATACATATGTACCTAATTTTCCTTTTCATCGCAACCCTAAAGTCCTCCAAGTTGAACGGCAAGCAAGGCTTGCTGAACATGAAG
>MDTG01410661.1_pt1 | contig 47859 bp, 33 predicted proteins | sample 811421 | NCBI WGS metagenome assembly MDTG01 (sample SAMN05326645, study PRJNA326480) | marine metagenome | isolation source: seawater | place: Pacific Ocean: South East | collected 2011 | reverse complement strand
CTGGCATCTCTACCATTGCATTCATTTTAAAGTATGGCAATTCAAAATGCCCAAACATATATTTGCATTGCATTTTTGCAACTTGTTTATGCTCGTCTCCAACTAGCCAAGGTATAATAGCAACATCATCTTGCAAGAAGTGTTCGTCTATCATTACAAAGTTTTCTAAGTCTCTAGCAAATTCAATACTGTTCAAATCACGTTTTTCTCTATAATATAAATCGTGATTACCTGTTATAAAGTATACAGTTTCAAATGCGTCATTGAGTCTTTTTAAATCTTTAATAGTTGCATTCATAGTTGCAATATTAATACTTGCCCTATGATGATGCCAATCACCTAAAAATATACAGGTCTCACACTCTCGGGCTTTTGCTTCTGCAATAAACCAGGTTATGTAATTGTTGCAATCTTGTAGGTGTTGCCTACTATTTTGTTTTAAGCCGTAATGTATATCAGTAAAACATGCGGCCCTTTCAAAAAGGTTTGCCATAAATTATGTTACTCGGTATTTGTATTTTCTACTTCAGTCTCAGCCGCCGCACGAAGTTCTTTCATAGCATTTTCGTGAGCAATCTGTCTTCCGTAACTTGGTAAATGTCCTGACTCAATTAAGATGTCATCACGGATGTTCTGATTACGTTTCTCTAAATTTAAAACTCTAGTGAAACTGTTATTAACTGTTGCAGTATAATACGCAAATGGATTATCAGATTTTGCTTCGTTAAACTGTAATCCAATTTGTGCAAGTTGTACTAATGCTTGTCCACGCATTTCATCTACATAAGTGTAACCTCTCCAGTTACCTCTTTGACTATAACGTTCGACAAGTTTCATAAACATGCTACCAAGTGTGTTAGTAATCTTCCCATGGTCGATTGAAAAATGTCCATTGTGTAAACCTCCTACCCAATGACTTCTAGCGACTTCTCTAGGATTAGTACCAGCACTATCTAAAATATAATGTTTGAATGGTGGAAAGTTTAACTTTGCTTTTGTGTCTGCAATAGTTTTAGTTGTTTTCTTTCTACCAGGCTCATCTGGAATGTGTTCATAAGTCATAACTCTAAACACTAGTTCATCAACAGGAATAGACTCGGGGTCAATGGCAAAATCTTTTTGCTTAGGTTTTTTGTCCCAGCCTCCTTCAGCCATCGCTTTTTGATAGCCTTCTGATTGAACTTTAGATGCACGATTGGCTCGTGCTTCTTTAATTGCTGTTTTATTAATTTTTTTAACGTCGTCTAATATAAGGTCAACGTTGAAATATTTGTCGTCTTGAACATAGCAGTATGACATTTTACTTGCATGTATCTGTTTAAGGATATCCTTGTTGTTCAAATAATTGACTTTCTTCGGTTGTGGTGTAGTCATAAAATCTCCTGATTAAACAGCATTATAGTACCGAATGTGGTAAAAGTCAACTGTTTTCTAGTATTCATACTAATAATTAAAACGTACTATTATTTATCGTGATAAATATGTTATAGGAGACTAATATGGCAAATGATACAAGTTTTACACAGCCCGGAAGGACTAGTTTAGAAATAGGCGGCTCCGATCAGTTTGACTCGTTGGTACAAAATAGTGATGGTACCCAATTCGAACAAAAAGATTGGAGAGCAAGAATACGTCCTAAGAAGGGAGGAGAAAAATGGGCATACGGGCTCGTAGACCCTGACGACCCTACTAAAGAAATTACAGATAGTGTATTAAAGCCTTTACAAGAAAGAGGCGGTATAGTCTATCCTTATACACCTGATATCTTTTTGCAGGCTAGTGTAGATTACAACGAGTCAATGCAACATGGTTCTAACTATCCTTTTTACACATATATTAATAGTAGACCTACAACATTACCTATTACAGGTGTGTTTACTGCGAATACTGTTGAAGAAGGACAATATATGTTAGCAATTTTCCATTTCCTTAGAAGTGTTACTAAAGCATTTTATGGTGACTCTGCAGTTAAATCAGGATACTATGGTACACCACCTCCTGTATTACTATTCGAGTATTTAGGAGAATTTGGTTTTAACAAAGTTCCTGTAATTATTAGAAACTATAACTTCCAATTACCACCTGATGTTGATTATGTTCCTGTGAAATATAAAGGTACTACTACTATGATGCCTACTGAAACAAGTGTCATGATAGAATTAGCACCACAATACACATATAGAAAAACAAGAAAGAAATTTAATCTACAAGCATTTACTAGTGGCAAACAATTAAAAGACGGATTTATCTAATGGCAACGTTTCATAATACAACAAGTTTTTTATATAGAGCAGGAGTAAATGACTTTTATTTAGATATTAACAACTTGCCTAAAATGCCTAAGAGTAGAGCAGACAGACTTTATACAATAGAATCTAGATATGAAAATAGACCAGACTTATTAGCAAACGAACTATACGGAACTGTAAATCTATGGTGGGTGTTTGCATTAAGGAATCCAGACTTGCTAGTAGATCCGTTAGAAGATTTTACTTCAGGAAAGTCTATATATTTGCCATCTAAAGAAACTGTTGATAGAGTAACTGGCTAATGACTGACAAAAATCCTAAAGGTGAAAAAACCATTGTAGAAGACAGATACTTAGGAAGTGTACTAGGTAATAGACTAGATGCTTTTAATAATGCTTCTTACAATCTACGTTTATATATGATACCAGATAGAACTGCTGACGGCGGTGGATATCTAAATGGTGCAAGAAAAGCCAAACCAGAAGAAACAGTTATCATAGCACAGACAGGTGTTACAGGAATACAAATAGATAACTTATCATTAAATATTGTTCAGGGTTCCTCCGGAGCATTTGTAACTAATGGTACTTTTACTTTGTATCAGCCTGGTGCCGCAGATTTACTTGACCAAATACAAATAGCAAAAAAAGTTTTAGGCATAGAAGCAGGCATGTTTGCTAATGCACCTATATTTTTAGAGATTACTTTTAAAGGTTATGAAGAAGATATAGATGATACAGAAGCCGCAGGTGCTCCTGTAAAAATACAAGGACCATGGTGTTGGCAATTAGAAATAGCAACTGTTGATGTTGCAATAACAGAAGATGGTAGTACATATGATTTCGCAGTTGTAATAGGCAGTGATGCCGCTTTCTCTGATACATATTATACCATTCCTGCAGATACAAGTATGACCGGTGCCACAATTAAAGAGTGCATGGAAGATTTAGAAGAAACTTTAACAAAATATAGAGAAGACAATTATAAAGAAGAACAACATCATGATGAAGTAGTTTTTGATTTATCACAAATAAATGAATTATTAGGCGATGGAAAAATAAAATATTCGAATTATGAAAACGCAGAACAAATTAATAGGCTAATGAATGCTGAAGCACAAGGCATAAAAACAAGAGAAGAATACGAAAAAATTCTAGAGGATAATCCAGAAAGTTTAGATGGCGGTATTAAAGCCACAGGCGGAGTTTGGAGAAGAGACAGAATACAAATTAAAGAAGGTACAAACTTCCACAAAATTTTTACAACACTATTTGTAATGAACGAAGACTTTCTAGAAAAGTGTACAAGAAAACAAAAATTTGACAGTCCTGAAATAGATGCAGATGGTGTAGACTTAAACCAAACATTTACACATTGGTATAAAATAGAAGCAGACATTGAATTTTTAGATTATGACCATAGAAGAAATACATACGCAAGACGTATAACATATAAGCCTATGATATATCAAACAGCAGACCAAGATTTATCTATTAGTCCAGGAGAATTTAATCTTAATAAAGACAATGTTACAAAACGTATAAAAGAAATGAATATTAAAAAAGCATATCATTATATGTACACAGGACTGAATGACCAAATATTAAAGGCAGACATATCTTATAAAGCAGGACAATTATTACTAGGTGCCCCAGGTGGGGGATTAATTGGTGACCCGTCAACAAGTCCTAATAAACCTGGTGCTCCTGTTAGTGATAGTGACCTAGATGGTAAAACTAAAAAAGCCCAAGTAGCCGCCAAGCAAGAAGATAAAGATGGTGTATTAAAAGCAATGGATGATCCTAATGCAATGCAACGTATTCAAGATACATTAGGATTAACTGATGACGAAATTAAAGATTTACAAAATGATAAACAAAAACAAAACAACTTAGCAGAAGCAATAATATTTTTAAACAATAACGGACAAAATCCTTTAGGGTATTATAAGAGTGCAAACGGCAATACAAACTTTAGCCAACCTGTGGATCAAGATTACAGTAATCCAAACGAACAACCTTATACACCGGAGGCTAGCGGATATATTTATGGTGCAGATTTATTAGATGATGCTGGAGGCTCCGAAACAATAATTGGAGAACTTTCAGGACAACAAGCAATTAACACACTTACACAACAAATACGTGGAGACATAGACACAACTGTTAAACCGTCGTTTGATTATACAAAAAGTGTTGTTGCTACAAGTGGTAATACTAGTGATGGTACACCTAAAGCAACATTATTTGGATACATGTTTAATAATGTAAACGATGCAAGTATATTAGTAGACTTAGGTTTAACAGTCAGAGGTGACCCTTGGTTTTTAGGACCAATGGAACAAGATTACACTACGCCAAGAGGACCAACTACAGCATACGAAGATGCTAAAGCGGTTACCGATAATGATGCTATATCATATAGTAGTAACGATAACTATTTCTTGTTTACTATGCAAACACCACGTGTTATAGATCCAGACTTAGATGACGAAGATAATAACACAGGTTACATGTCTAAGCAAGGCACAGCATACTTTTTAAGTGGCGTATATCAAATATTTCAAGTTACTGCAAATTTTAGTAACGGAATGTTTGATTGCGAATTAAATGCTAAAAAACAAACTGCATTAAGTTTAGCCAATTTTGACTTAACAGATGTTGATTACGGCAACGAAGGAGAAGATTAATGGGATTAAAAAGCGGAAGATATACAGCAGATAAATTTAAGCAGAGTATATCAAACCCTACGCAGAGTCTTAAAAAACAGGCTGACTTAGACTTTGGTATTTACTTAGGAGAAATTATTGTTCGTCCAAAAGATGATACTAATAGTGGTCGTTTAACAGTATGGTTACCTGCTCTAGGAAAAGATAGAGATAATCCCAGCAACTATGTAAATGCTTACTGGAGTTCACCTTTTGCAGGAAGTACTCCTGGTAATAAAATTGGTGATAATTTAGCCGCCTATGTAGATACACAGAAAACATATGGCATGTGGATGGTTCCACCTGATCCGGGTAACTGGGTATTAATTTGTTTTGCAGATGGAAAATCTAAATTTCCATTTTGCATAGGATGTTTGTTCCCGGACCAAATGCAAAATATGGTACCAGGACTAACAGGTGGTAAAACTTTTGGTACAGATATAAAACTGCCTGTCGGTGAAGTAAACAGAGGCACACCAGATATAGACCATGGTAAAAATGCTACAAGACCTTTACACCCTTACATAACAAAACCAATATTGGACCAAGGTTTAATATTAGATCCATTAAGAGGAGTATCCAACTCCGGTGCTAGAAGAGAATCACCTAGTAGAGTTTATGGTATTAGTACACCAGGACCAGAATACATTAACTTAGATACTGCAAAGAAAGATGGTACCCACAGAGGTGGTGGTCATAGTTTTGTAATGGATGACGGAGATGTATTAGGTAATGACCAAAACATAAGAATTAGAACAGGTGGCGGTAACCAAATATTAATGGACGACACAAACGGACTTATCTATGTCATTAATGCAAAAGGTACTGCTTGGATAGAATTAGGAGCAGACGGCGACATTCAAATTTATAGTGAAAAAGATATAAACTATAGAGCAATGGGTAATATTAATATGAGAGCAGAAAAAAATATTAATATAGATGGTAATGTTGCTGTTAATATAAATGCTGGAGTATACGGCGAAGCACATGAAAGAGTCACACCTGAGGGTGAACAATACGGTATGTTGAATATCAATGCTGGTGCAGAAATAAATGCTATTGCTAAAAAGGATTTCAAATTAACAGCAGATGACATGGGAAGTATGCATGTATTAAGTAAAAACAATACACATTTTACAGCACAAAAAGATGCACACTATGTTGCAAAAGGTGCCACATTCCTGTCTTCTGCAGACGGCACACATATAAGAAGTGGTAGCGAAACAAATATCGAATCTGGTGGATTAACAAATGTGCTTGGTTCAGAAGTACATTTGAATGACGGTGGCGGTGCAACAAACGGACAAAACGCAAAAACGGTTTTGACTGTACAACAATATATAATTCAAGAAGAAGAAAATAAAAAGCCAGATTGGGAATACGAGTTTCAAGATACTACAGAGGATAATCCATTACCTAGCCAAGGTAAAAGAAATGGTGATGCTTTAACAACCAAAAGTATTATACCTGAATTACCAACAAGGGAACCGTGGTCAGGACACTTGACCAGAGATAAAGATATAGAAACAGACGACTAAATCTGTTGTTTCAATTCTTTTTGTAAATCAGCAAACTTAATATAAGCACGATATTTGCCTTCTTGCTCTTCAGCAACCATTTTTTTAAGTTGTGAAATTTCGTGTTTTAATGCTTGACATTCGTTGTTCTTTTCAACAAGCATGGTTCGAAGTTGCTCTTCTAATGTATTATTGAGTGATGTGTTGGTCATCCTGAAATACCTTTGATTTTATTATTTCAACAGTACCATAATTAAATAAAACTTCATTGTGGCTAGTATTCATTTCAATCTCTGTAACATGATTGAAATTATTAGGAATAGCACGTTGAGTTTTTACAGTAAGGAGACCATCATTGGATTCTCCCATACCTGCAAGGTCATTACCACTTGCTGTCGTTCCTGTTGTTACTATATTAATTATCTTAAACTTATTGGAAATTAACTGTAATGCAGTTAAAAGAGCACTTCCTGGTTTCATGGACTCAAAAAGTTTACTTTGTCTAAAAACCAAACTTAACCATTTTGCAGTTCTACTTCCTCCCCACGGAGCACTCATGGCTATAAAATTTTCGCAGTTATGTAAAGACTTTACAGCAAGTATTCCTACCACACAACCATAACTATGTGCAATTACAGAAAACGGTTCGTCACCAAACCGCTCATATATCTTTGTGTATATGTCTTCTGAAATTACATTGGGTGCAGTCTGGGTGTCGTACTCAACTGCTAGTAGATTGTGTTCCGGCAAAAATATATTTAAAAAGTTAAAACTTAATTGGCTTTGCCCACTGCCATGTATGAATACAATATTTTTAGTGCTGTGGTAAGGCATTCTTGAGCATGTTTTCCATGTCATAAAATTCCTGAGGCACTTTACCTTTTTGACCAACTAAGTTGACCATCTCAAAAAGAACATAGTTCTTTGTGTAGTAATCATAAATGCCTACAGAATGTAGACGGTTTTGTTTTTTATGTTGCATTTTGAAGAACCTGGGCCCATAACCACTAGATTCATCGGTGAGTTTGATTTTCCTATTAACGTCATCGGCTTTTTTACAGATGCTATCAAATCGCTCAATAATATTACGCATTTTACGTTTTCCTTAGTTTTACAAGCAAGATAATTCTTACTATGCTATTATGTATTCAAATATTTGCAAAGTCAACCTTTTTTTAGGCATATTAAAACTAGTTTTAATCGTTCTTGATAAATATTGATATGGCAAACATTTATCGAGGCTTTAGCACGGTAGGGAAGGTAAGAGCACCATTTACTAAGATTGATGGCGAACTTATTAAATCAGACTTACTCAACGAGCTCTATACAAAAAGGGGCGAACGAGTAATGAGACCCACCTACGGAACACGCATTTGGGATATCATAATGAACCCATTAGACGGTTTTGTGGTTGAGGAAATAAAAGAAGATATAGACAGAATTATTTCTAAAGACCCCAGAGTAGAAATCACAGACATGTTCACGCAAGTACTCGACCATACTATTAGTGTAACTGTACATTTAAAGTTTAAGCCGTTTCTAAACGAAGACACTTTATTTGTAGAATATGCTAGAGACAATGTAGAGAACTAATATGGCAGTAAACAGTAGACAAAACAATTTATTTGCGGCAGAGGACTGGTCTGTAGCATATCAGGCATACAGTCAAGTAGACTTTCAAGCATATGATTTTGATACCATTAGAAACGCAATGGTTGAATATATCAAAACAAACTTTCCAGAAAACTTTAACGATTACATTGAAAGTTCAGAATTCATAGCCATTATTGAATTGCTTGCCTACTTAGGTCAAAGTATTGCATTCAGGATGGATGTTAATACTAGAGAAACTTTTTAGAAACAGCAGAAAGAAGAGATTCAGTATTTAAACTTGCTAGACAATTAGGATACAATCCTAAAAGAAATATTCCTGCTAGTGGATTAATGAAAATTGTTAGTGTGTCTACAGACGAGCCATTAACAGATAGTGCAGGAAATAATTTAAACGATAGAACAATTAGTTGGAACGATGCTAACAATCCAGATAGTTATGAACAGTTTATAACTATAATGAATAGTGCATTTGGAAATGTAAATAGATTTAGTAAGCCTGTTAAGACAGGAACAGTAGGAGGAATATTAACAGACAGGTATGATATTAATACTCCTAACAATGCACCACTGGCACAAAACTTTACAGTAAATGTAAATGGTGTAAATAGAAACTTTGATTTTGTAAATATGGATTTTGAAGATGCAGGAGTTTTTTCAGAAAAACATCCTGACCCAACAAACAATTTTTCAATTATACACAGAAACGACGGCTTAGGTCTTTTAAGTAAGAACACAGGCTTCTTTATGATGTTCAAGCAAGGAACATTGAACGTACAAGAGTTTAACTTCCAACAGCCAATTGAAAATAGAGAACAAGATATTAATGTTAATAACATTAATGAATTCGATGTTTACTTACAAGAAGTAGACTCACTTAACAATGTGTTATCCAAATGGACTAAAGTACCAAATACAGTTGGGCAAACATTAATGTATAATACTAAAGCAAAAAATACTCCGTTGCTATATGCTGTACAAAACTTAGGCACTGGTGGTATTAAATTACAATTTGCGGATGGTAACTTTGCAAATGTTCCTATAGGAACATATAGATGCTTTTTTAGAGTAAGTGATAACGAAAGATTCCAGTTACAGCCAGATGATGTTAGAACTATTGTTACAACAATTCCTTATCTAACACAAGACGGCAAACAATATAATTTAACAATAACAACTAGATTAGAAAATGCGGTAACAAATAGTTTGCCAGCAGAAACATTAGCAGGTATCAAAGAAAGAGCACCTAAGGCTTATTATGCTCAGGATAGAATGATAACAGCACAAGATTATCAAGTGTTACCTTTGGCTAAAAGTACAAATATTAAAAAATTAAAAGTTACTAACAAAACACATGCTGGACATAGTAGATATATAGATATCACAGATCCTACTAGCACATTCCAAACTACAACAAACATTGCAGAAGATGGTGCGTTGTATGAAGAAGCAAGTAATTCTAGCGATACATTTACTATAACTCAAACTAATACAGCACAGGATTTTATTAATACTAAATTTCCTACAATTATAAAGAATTTAAAACTAAACGACTTTATATATAGTACGTTTAGAACTGCAATTAAGGCAGAACCACAATATCAAGATATGTTTGATATATCGTTGTATGGCATTTCATGGAATACTTTACCAAGGAAAGGTGTTGGGCAATATGGTTACCTATCAGAGTTATACACTAATTCAGGTAATGCTACAGATGTTAATACAGCAAACACTAATTTTAAAATTATACAGCCAGGATACATGTTAAGATTTTATGATCCTACAGATAAGGCGTCATATGAATGGGTCAAAGTTATCAGTGTTGATAACAATGGAGTTAGAAACTCTTCTAGTAGTACTACTAATGGTCCAATTAAATTAAACAAAGAAATACAAAATGGCTGGAAGTGTGATGAAGTTATTGTAGTATTAAGAAAAACATTATTTGCACTTGAAGAACAAGAATTAAGAAATGCATTAACCTCCAGAGCAACATTTGGTTTAAGATTTATGCCAAGTGAAAACAGATACTACATCATTGACAATAATAACTTATCTTCAAATGTAGAATTTAGTGCAAGTGATACCGGTGATATTACAGGTACTGGTTCAGATGCAAGTTGGATATTAAAATTTAACTATACTACAATAGATACATTGTCTTATAGATACGACATAGAAATAAGAGGAACGCAATTTGTATTTGAAAGTTTAGAAGACATACGTTTTTATGATGTTAATCAAAACAGAATACAAGATAATGCCACAGGTTTAGCAAAATATGATACTATTGAATTGCCTACCCTAAACCTAAAACCAAGTTTTACAGAATCATTTAGTTGGGTTGATGAAGATGGTACAACCCTAGGAGATAAATGGTATCTGTCTACAACAGGATCATATTTTCAAAACATTCCTCTAATTTCTAGAAATGTTAAATTCTCTGATGTACAAGTATCTTTAACATCTAACTTTGGAATATACAAAAACGGAACTGTAGGTGAATTTGCAGAACAAGCAAATATAGAATTAGGCACTAGTTCTGCTACAACAGATGACGGCAACGTAGTTATTGTAGATGATACTGGTGTTGTTAATTCACTACCAACTATAACTATACCTTTTAGTAATACAACATTCGGTGGCAATATATTAGACGGCTCTGGAAACATTAGATATAGATATAATAATGTTAACCAGCCTTCATTGGCACCTAGTGTTTCAGGAGATGGTAATGGATTTTATCTACTAGATAGTAATGTTACTACACAAACAGGTAATATTAAAGTAGAACTGAATACTAGACATCACTATGCAGTAGACAATACTACAAGAAATAACAGAAGTGATACTATTAGTGTTAAGTATGTAAACGATAATGCACGAATTGACAGTCCAATTATATATAGTGCTATTGGTAACTTCCAATACCCAGATGGATATACAGATCCTAAAAAAGTAAAAGTTACACCAGTAAATACACAATCATCTGACAGTCCAGATGATCCTATTCAGTTTGAAAAATTTGTTGGTGACGATGATATTATCCTATTTGAAAATTACGAAGACTTTGATGGCTACACTTATACAAGACCAGTCAAAGCAGGAATACTAGATTTAAGAAGAGAAAGCGGAGTTAATTTTAGTGATGACTTAACTAAAATTGCAGGTGATTCAATTGGTAATGCAGGTGGTAACGGACAAACACTTTCAGGTGTTGTTTATAATACATCTGATTATGAATATTTCTTAGTTAAAAATAAAACAGTAGTAGATACATTTGATAATACAGAAGGAAGTGGTGCGGCAAACGGATTGCATAACAAAAAAGTTTATGCAGTAGATACTGGAAAAGTTTATATAATGTCAAAAAGTAGTACAGACTTATCAAGAGTTTCTAATTATGAAAGTTCAAACCATTTTGCTAAGAAAGGAAGAAGTTTCACACAAAATACAAGAGCCTCTAGACAGAATGGTATTATTTTTAAATGGACACATGTTGCAGATAATAGTGTAAGGATAGATCCTAGTATTAGTAATATACATGAATTCTTCTTATTAACAACAACATATCATTCACAAATACAAGCATATATTAATGTACCAGGTACTAGTTTCCCAACACCTCCAACAAGTTCAGAATTAGAAAATGAATTTGCAATATTACAGGAATTTAAATCTGCAAGTGACCAATTAGTATTTAAAAGTGGTAGATTTAAAATGCTGTTTGGCTCAGATGCAACAGATGAATTACAAGCAAGATTTAAAGTTGTAAGATTGCCAGGCACAAGTTTAAGTGATAACGAGATTAAGACTCAAGTTGTTGCGGCTATTAATAAATATTTTGATGTAGAGAATTGGGATTTTGGAGATACTTTTTACTTTACAGAATTAAGCAGTTATATACACCAACAAATAGGTAACTCAATTGGTAGTATAGTTATTGTACCTAAAAAAGCAAACGGAGTATTCGGAGACTTGTTCCAAGTTAAAGCAGATTCAGATGAACTATTTTTAAGTACTGCTTCTATAGATGATATAGATGTAGTAGACAAACTAACACATGGTAATATTAAACCAGATAAGTCAAGTTCAGGATTATTTACAACATACGATGGAGCAGAGAACGGTCAAGGACCATATGCAATTAACGGATACTATCCATTATATGCAAGTAAAGAAGCATCAGACTTTGCAGGAGACGGCACAAGTCATACACATATATTCTTTGGACAAACATTCTATATGCCTAACGGTGTAACATATTATCATGGAACGTATGTACTGGATCAAAGTGTTGCAGACACAACAATAGGTAATACAATTACTTTAAATAATTCTGTAGGAACAAGTAGTTCTAGCTCAGGCTCAAGTAATAACAATAACAGTGGCGGCGGCGGCTCAGGCGGCGGTGGCGGCGGTAGTGGATATTAAGGAATATCATGGCTGACAAGCAAATTAAAAAGTTACCGGGACAGTTACAGACTACTGTCCTAAAAAACTTTTTTGAAACTACAGTAGAACAACTATTCAGTAAGAGTAATATTGAAAGTATTTCTGCCTACGTAGGTAGAAAAGAATTTGAACAATTTAATGCTGGCAGTGACTTTTATATTCATGAACATACTCCAGAGCGAGAAAAGTATAGTTTAGAACCAGTTGTAAATTCATTACACCCTGTAGACGGAAATTCTACTAACATACTTTTTTATGAAGATTTTCTAAATCAATTGAACAGTTATGGTGCAGATACTAACAAACAAAATGTTTTATTTGATACAAACTTTTACAGTTTCCTTCCTCCTGTAGATTACGATAAGTTAGTAAACTATCAAGAATATTTTTGGAGTACAGAAGGTCCTAGAACAATATCTCTTAACGGAACAAGTACTACACCAATTAACATATTAAAAGATATATTAGGTAAAAAATCATATACTTCTCCTAACGGTGTTGAATTAAAGAACGGTGCAATTATAGAATTCACCGGAGAAAACGTAATACCTGAATCTTATTTAGGTGCTAGATATATTGTAGAAGGTGTAGGCGAAAGTATAATACTGTATGCAAAAGAACAAAACTATAGTGCTGTGTTTTCAACACCTGCATTTGAACCTTGGGACCAAGAAGTAATTACAGCAGAATCAAACTTAATTGCTACAAATAAACCATCAGGTGCCATTACAGCATCAGGATTAGCAGGTAGACCATACTACGATGCATTAGGACAACTAACAGGAACATTTTTTAATACTTTAGAAGACATAACTGAAGATGGTAAACCATATTGGAAAGGTTATGTTGTAGGCGCAGGTGGCTTCTTATCTTACATAAATGATGGACAGTACGGATTTGATAATGGTCCATGGGACGGTGGTAATACACAGGAAACTCCAGACTATATGCTAATGCAAAGAGGTTCTACAGATAATAACACATGGAGTAGAATTAACTTTTGGCATCATAAAGATAGATTTATAGAGTCAGGCAGTTCTTTACCTGGTAAAGAATACAGAGCAAAAAGACCTATTTTAGAATTTGATAGAAACTTAGAACTTTATAATTTTGGAAATCAAGGTTTAACATTTAGTGCAGATTTAAGTGGACAAGATTATACACTTTCTGAAATAGAAGGCAGACCTATTAGTGCTCCTTTAGACAGTCAAGGTCTTAAAATTAATAATAAAATTATTATACCTGATGAAGAAACAGCAGTATCGAGATACATTTATGTTGTTGAAGATGAACAACAGCAAACAGTAAATGGGAATGTATCTAGTTCTAATACAATAGTTTTAAATTCTACTACAGATGTATACATAGGTGCAACTATATCAGGAACAGGTGTTACAGAAAGTTCGCAAGTTGTAACTGTTAATAGAAGTACAAATACAATTACATCTACAAACGCAGATACCATTGCAGATGGCACAGTCTTAACATTCAAAGATAGAGTAAAATTAACAAGACTCCCTGCAGATAATAATCCATCAGGCGCAGTAGACGGTGACAGTAATTTTGTTCCGTACATGCCAGAAGTTGGCGATATTGTTTCTATATTGTTTGGAAACAATCACCAAGGTAAAGAATATTATTGGTCAGGAACAAGATGGCTAGTAGGTCAACAAAAAACTAAAGTTAATACTGCACCATTGTTCCAAGGATATGATGTTAATAAAAAATCATTGGGCGACGAATTAACGTACCCGCAATCATCATTTAAAGGAACTAAAATATTTTCTTATAAGCCAGGTATAACAAATACGGTTAATGATAGTGTATTAGGTTTCCCACTACAATACAAAAATTTTAATAACTTTAGTGAAATAGTTTATGATAATAATTTGTCAGGTGATGTTATTAGTTACATACCATTCGGTGGTAACTCTACAAACTTTGCTAAAGGTTACATATATTACAAGAAAACATTGCCTAACGGAGATGTTATTTTTGATACTAACTGGATAGGACATAAAAAACCATTTTCACAAAAAGTTGAAGATACATTTGTAGTTACACAAATTGATGTAGATACAAGTCGTATAGTTTGGGAGATTTCTGCAATACCAAATAATAGTGCAGAACTAAATGTAAAAATAAACGGTGAAAAAACTACAGCATGGACATACGATGCAAATTTAAAATCAGTTACATTTAATACATTTACTTTAAAAGTTAATGATGTTATAGAAATAAGAACACAATCTGATACAGGACTTATTGTTGATAAAAATAGACATGGTAGATTTGAATTACCTATCAGTTGGTATTCTAATACAGAAAAGGCAGACGTTATTACAGTTAGTGAGCCGCAGTATTTAGAACACATTGTAAATTATATAGGCGGTCAGAAAGATATAACCGGAAATATTTTAGGTACAAATAATTTTATAAACATAGAAGACGATAAAACATTTGCAGATAGAATTGTACAAACAGATGACGACTTGCAAATGGCAGGCTTTCTAATAAGCAACGATAAATTTAATGTTGTTGATGCCATGAGATTCAATGGCGAAGAATATTTAAAGTATAAAAATAGATTAAAGAAAGAAATTAAAAAATATATTAATAGTAATGATACCACAGGATTAACAAATCATGATATCCTAGAAGATGTATTACAAAATGTTATATCATATAATCCTGGTAAGTTAGTATTTGATTACAGTTATATGTTGGCATTAGGCGACAGATACGATGAAGAAACTATTGTTACTAATAATATTATACAAAAAGAATATACATTAGCAAATTATTTAGACAAGAAAAATATAGAAAATACTATATTAGTTTATGACCAAAATACAAACAATGAAGATGTTATGCTGTTGGCTGATAAAGATTATGTAATTACTTCTGCATCAGGTGTATGTACTTTAACATTTACCGATAGTTACACATTAACATTAGGTAACACAATTAAAGTTAGGTTCTTCAATAAGAATAGAGAAAGTGCTCAATGCCCACCAACAACTGCGGCAATGGGACTTACACCTGTTTACATGCCAGAAATGATGTCTGATACTAGTTTCAAAGATCCTATCAATGTAATTGTTGGACACGATGGAAGTAGAACTATAGCAGACAACGATTTGCAAGATGAAATATTATTAGAATTTGAAAGACGTGTTTATAACAGTATACAACAAGTTTATAGAGAAAGAGTTAAACATCCAGACTTAAATGTTCATGATATTAGACCAGGACAATTTAGAAATACAAATATAGATAGAACAACATATTATAATATTTTAAGAGAAAACTTTAATAAGTTTGTTTCTAGAAATGAAGTAGATTTTGTTACAAACGAATATTATGATGCAAACCAACCTAACACATGGAATTATAATTACGGTACAGCATCACCCGGTTATTGGAGAGGCATATTTGAAGCCTGTTATGATACAGAAAGACCACACACTCATCCATGGGAAATGTTAGGCTTTATCAAAAAGCCGACTTGGTGGGACAGTCAATATATTACTACAACATATACTAACTATGGTAGTGGTAATAAACCAATGTGGAAAGATTTAGAAGAAGGTATCATTAGACAAGGCACTAGAGAAAATGTAACTAATGATGCTTATAAAATTAACAATCCATACAGACGTATAGGATTAAGTTTAGAATTACCTGTTAATATAAATGCAGAAAGATTAGCACCAGCAAATATCGTAAATACAAGTGCAACAACAAAAACTGTTTCCTGGACACAAACAGCAACAGGATCACCAACTGCTAATGCGTCATCGTTTATATCAACAGTAGATGGTCTAAACATTATAGAAAGAACAGATGGCACTGATACATTTTTAAATGTAACAGGAAATAATTTACAAAACCATACAGTAGGTACATTCCCTATTGAAGGAAGTACAGCATATATAGAAAGTAAAGAAGTAAAATATGTTATACAATCTAATGCAACATCAAATGTAGTTACAAGTTTTGCAAGTGCAACAAGCACTTCTAATACTCCAGTAGGTATTACAGTTAATGGGTCAATGCTTTTTAATGCTAATGCAGGTGTAACAATAGATACCACAAGCAACTGGCATTATAACAACATGTACCGAAATGAATCAGGACGAGATACAGTTGGTGGTAATCCAAATTCAAACAATGTCTACGGATATATACAGCCAGGTAAAGAAGCAGTTGGACTAACTGTATGGAGTACTACTTCACATTCACCTATTATAGGTTGGTCATTTGATGGATTGCCAATTTATGGACCATACGGATATACCGATAGATTAAACGATACTAGTGCAATTAAACGTTTAGAATCTAGTTATAGTTTAAGAACAGGATTAAGGTCAGCAATAGCACCAGGCGTAGGCGGAACACCGTCAGGCGAGTTTATAGAGGACTATATATACGATTCTGCAACAGGTGACCTTGATGAATTCAATGGTAGATTTGGTGTAACACCAGAGTTTCCAGGAGGAACATATTATTACGTTGCAACTATAGATTCAGATGGTAATCCAGCATATCCTTATACTACAGGACCAAAATATAGATATACGCCAACAGATTTAGCAAACAACATTTTAAGTGCAGGAACACATTCGACAGCAGGTGCAGAAACTTATAAATTAACAAATACATTAAGCATAGTTTACGCATCTGATACAACATTAACAGGCTCCGACTGGAAGTTTGGCGATGGTGCACCAGTTGAAAATGCATGGAAATATTCAGAACAATATCCCTTCGCTATTGCGGAGGCATTATTTCTTACCAAGCCAGGTAAGTTTGCCAGTGTATTTGCAGAACCCGAAAAAATTATTCGTGGCTCTGCAAATGCCATTCAGTTGTTAGATAAAACAACATTCAAACGATATAAAATTAAAGACGCAGTAGTGCATGGCAACTTGGCATCAGATAAGAAAACATTATTAACAAATACAGGTTATACACAATTTATAGATTCCTATTTAAGATTCCAAGGTATAAGCACACAAAATGAATTTGCTATACCATTTAAATCTGTTAACGGAAAACTAGGACATAAATTTGCAGGATTCATAGATAAAGATACTATGACGGTATTCAGTGATAGTTATAGTACAACAGGTGATAGTTCTAGTTTAATACTACCGCACGAAGATATTCAAGTTAATATACACAACGGTCCAATGAGTACAACAAATCATTATACTGGTGTAAATGTAGAATTAACTACAGGTGGATATTACAAAGTAAATGGTTTTGCAAGTACAAAACGATTCTTTGAAATTAGTGTAGCAAACAAAGATGGACAAAAAACAGAAGTTTCTGTAGGTGGAGAACCTGCAGACTTTAGCACATTTGATATAGATAGAAATTATACATCCGGAGACATTGTGAAATCTGGTTATAATTATTATCAAGCAAAAGGTCAAGTTCCTGCGGGAACACCTGTAACTAGTACAGATTTTTATCAAAGACTTCCAAAGTTACCTACTACAGGTTCTGCAGAAGCAACATATTATCTCGAAGGAACAGGCGAAGTACAACGTGTAGAATACGGAACAGTTTACAAAACTAAAGAAGCACTATTTGAATTCTTAATCGATTTAGGTAGACACCAAAAAGAAATGGGATATGACTTTAACGATTTCAACAATGAAATCGGAGATGTTAACGATTGGCTATATTCAGGTAAGCAATTTTTATTCTGGAGTTTAGGAAATTGGTCAGCAGGTAACACGTTAAGTTTAAGTCCTATGGCTAGCAAAATTAAATTTATATCTAGTGAAGGACGTATTAGTGATATCAAAGAATCATTTAAAGGACAATTTAGTATATTAGATGAAACTGGTAAAAAAATATTGCCAACAGAATGTGCAATTACTAGAGAAGGACAAACAATTACAGTTTCACCACCAGAAGGTTCTCAGATATTTGGGATTATTATCCATACAAATAGTATAGAACATACTATGCTTATTAATAATAGAACAGTATTCGGTGATACTATTTACGATCCTGTATTTAATCATAGACAAAAACGTTTAAAAGTAAAAGTTAAGAGAACTAAGAATTGGGACGGCTCACTAATGAGTGAAGGTTATTTGATTACCGAAGATAGTCTCAAACCTAACTTTGATACTTTAGCACAGGACATGGGCAGATATAATGAGACTGGTCATATACCTGTTGAAAGACAAGTTTACGAAACAAGTAGAAGACAATATGGTTATAATGAAAGAAAGTATCTAAGAGAATTTGAACTCGTAGACGATAATCAATTTGATTTCTATAGTGGTATGATCCGAGACAAAGGAACAAAGGCAAGTATAGAAAAATTATTAAACAGTGATAAAGTATTAGTTCCAGGAAGCCTTGCTGTATATGACGAATGGGCATTGAAGGCAGGAGAATTTGGCGACATACAAAATCATCAGAGACTTGATATAAAAATAGCCGATACAGAAATCACTAGTGAAAAACAATTAATTCAAGTTGTTTATCCTGAAGACATTGTTAGTACAGTTAGCGAAGTAGAAGTTTTAGGAAGAGTAAACCAGTTTTATACTGTGCCAATATTAGAGATTGAACCACCACCTGCAGAGATTCCAGGAAGTTTCCAATATGGTGGAGGTACTACAGCAAAGGCTGATGTTAATCTTAATACCGATGGTACTATTAAAGACATTACAGTTACAGAACCTGGATATGGTTATACTATTAATCCTTCAGTAACAGTTATTGCGGCACAACTATTAACAGCAAATATTACAACTTATTTTAGTAAGCCATATGCAGTTAGTAGTGCATACATAGACAACAACGGCTCGTTTAGTGGTAATGCATTGACTGGTATATATCTTACAGATAACTTTTCAGCAAATGCGGCATCATTTATAAATTTAAGTTCAGCAAGTAATATATCTTTGGTTGCTGATGCAATTAATACAAATGCGACCACAAATGCTAATGTTACAGCAGAAGTTATTACTATTAGTACTGCTAGTGGTAATAGTACAGTAAACAATTATATGTTACAAATTTCAGGTAATGACTTTACTGTAGGCTCTAATTCAAATTCAGCAGTTGTTGATGATATTACAAATAAATTAAAAATACAAGAAAAACGTTATCAGCCTAGACAGCGATATAGTTTTGAAACTGCTAACACTACAACACAATCTGAAGTATTAGTTAATGTTAGCGATACTGCTACATCGGCTGGCACTGATTGGTTGTTTGATGCAGGTAGTAGAACAACTATTAATCCAACACAAAGAACAACAACAGGTTCTATATCATTTGACTTCTCTCCAATGTCAGGTACAAGCACAACACTTTCACCAGAAGGTGGACCTACGTCTGGTGCTATAGCAAGTGATAACTTACAAATTATTAACGGAAATTATCCGCATTTAGAAATTAAAATCAACGGCATAGAATTAAGCGATTCGTTAGAAGGTGATAGTGTAAATGGATTTAGTGTAACAAATGTAGACAGTAATACAAACCGTATTACATTCCATGATGTTACTAAATTACCACAAGCGGAATTAAATTCTAATACGCCTATAGATATTATTGAATTGGCTACAATAGACTTCGAAGATTCATATCAAGGAGACTTGCCTGGTCAATCCTTAAACATTAAAGTTAAAGCCAAAGATGCTTTGGCGGCAAAACTAAAACAAATCAGAACATTAGAAATAACACCTGATGTAAAAACTGATGCAACAATTTTAGTTGATGTGGACGACAGTAATAGACTTGTACATAGACCTACAGATATGAGAACAAAAAATCTATGGCCCACAACATCGAGCGTAAGTCATGTAGGTATAGTAGATAGTAAATATACTCCATTACCAAATGCTGGTTATGTTTCTACATACAATGTACAATATCAAGCAATGGATTTGCCAAACTTTGAAAAATTATTTAATAGAAATATAAGACCTGCAAGTAAAATTCCGCAAAAGAATGATGTAGTACATTTTGCAAAAAGCGAACACTCAGAGTTTGATGTTTACAAATTAGTAGAACCTGCAAATTCAAATATTGCATATATTGAAGAAGACCCGGATAGAGGAACAAGTTTCTTATACACAGATGTTAGTTTAAATGAATATGCAAACGCAAACTATTTAGGTAATGCAGAAGTTGAAGCAAACATCACAAATTATTATGATTATGTAGTTGCATTAAAACGAGATATAGAAATAGATCCTTATTATGCAAACATAGAATTAGCAGACGGTGAAAAAGCATATGATACATCACTAATGGATGTTAATACACCTGTAGCATTGTTCTTAAATGAAAATCAAATTGTTAAAAATTCTATTGAGATTAGTGGCATAGGATATAAGGAGCCATTAAAATTAAAAATTGAGAAAGTAGAACCTGCACTAAGTGGTAACATTAGTAATGTTTCATACTACCTTGCATCAAATGAAGTTTGGAATGTTGATGCAAACTTAACTGGTATCGGTAACACAATAAAAATAACACACGAAGGCACAGAGCAAATTGCAGACTTAGAAGATGGTTCTTATATTACATTTACTGATACAGCAAATACATACCCACTAGATAAAAGTCAAAGCGGTATTGATTATAAAGCAAGTAATGTTGTAGTTAGTCCTCTAACAACTAAACAAACAAAAACAGGAACTGTAGATAATACTGTACATACTGATACATTAAATGGAGCAGTATCTGGTAATAACATTGTACTTACAACAGGAAGTTTTAGTATTCAAGTAGGTCAAATAGTAAGCGGTACCGGTGTACCTGCAAACACATCAGTTTCTGCTATCACTGACGATAAAAATTATACACTATCTGCATCAGTAACAATGGGAGACGGTGATGCCATTGGATTTGCTACTAGAGAAGATGTATTTGCAATATCTAATGTTATAACAACTTCGTTTACAGTTGAAGATGCAAATGTAAGTGCAAATATAAGCAGTAGTTCTCTTAGAGCTCAAGTAAACAGCGGACTTAAATTTACAACAGATATGGATCTAACTAATGTTGGTTTATTCAGCACAATGAAAATAAACAACATGGGATTATACAGTGGTATATATAGAGTTAATAATAAAAATATAGGGACAGGAGAAATCAGTGTATATGGAAGATACGTTGATTCGTTTAGTGCTACACACACGTTCACAGGCGTCGATACAGCCACAATTACTGTAACAAATGCAAATACATTCCTACAGCCAGGAATGCTTGTAAGCGGCGGTAATGTAGCGGCTAATACAACAATCGTTGATGTAACTGCAACAGGTGTTGTTTTATCGGCAAATGCAAACAGTGATGCAAATAGCAATATTACATTCTCAGATAACTTATATGCAAATGCTACTGTGGTTCATGATAGTGTAGACATTACGTTTGCAGAAAATCATACATTAAAAACAGACGGTACAGATATTATTCTTAACAAAACTGTAAACATTATTGACATGTCGCCTTCATATTACAACTGGGCTTGGAGAGTAATTGATGTACCTACAGCAAATACATTAACAGTACAAGGGTTTGGATATGACCACCCTTACACTACTGGTGGCAACACTTACATAAGCAAAATAGATTTCATAAAATATGATACAGATGCTTTAACAACAACACCCGGACCTGATACTGATGCGTATCTAATTTCAAAACATGAGGGAGAAATTTATGTTAATGGTGCCAAAGTTGCTACTGCTTTCCCAATGCATACTTCACAAGAGTATGTAGACGAAATTAATAGACAGATTCAAATTAAAAATGGTACAGTTATAAATTGTGGTTCATTTAAAATGGCATTGCCTGGATTGATAAATCAAAAAAGAAATGGCGGTGGCGGTGGAGCACCATATAAGCCAGGAAAAACACTTCCTAATAATACAGCACAAAATATTACGAGCAACACTCAAATACCACAACCTGGTACTCCTGCTGTAGTAACTACACCAACACCTGGTACAACACGTTCAAATGCTGGTCCCAAAGAAGAAATTGGATATACTATAGATAATTACGGTATGCCAATCGGATGGACCGTTGACGGTTTAGGAGGCAGTCAATATAGAGATCCTAAATATGGTTGGGGTTTCCCAGTATATGGACTCTTTGTTGTTATTGAAAATGATGTGCCGCAATTCTATTACAGAGGCGATCCAGGACCAATCTATTTTGGTTATAATTACTGGATGCATACTGTTAATGCTCGATACACCCAAAGAAGCTCGGCTCAAGAAGCAGAATATGATAGACTACAAGCAATAAACAACGCAACTATGTCTGAGATATTAGATTTAACTAAAATGGGTTTGTTTAATGGAGTACAACTATATTCATATACATTTAAAGCACAATTGACAGGAACAACTGGTATACCAATTACTGGTGGTACTAATAGTGGTGGTAATACTGGTGGTAATACTGGTGGCACCCCCGATAGAACAACCCAGATACCTTCATTCACCTGCCCCTCTGGATATCAATACCCTGATGGGGTGTGCGTACCGGTGGGACAAGTAGGTGGTAATAATAGCGGTGGTAGTTCTACCACTTCTAATCCAGGTAATACTGGTACCACAATAATACCTGCTTCAGGTGGCAACAATGTAGGTGGTGGTGCTACAAATCCTGGTGGCACTGGTGCAGGAAGTACTAATGTAAATAATGGAGGAACAACACCTGCTGACTTTACACCATTGATTGCTATCACACAACATGACGATGCATGTCCTCCACCTCCCCCTCCACCTCCTCCACCGCCACAGCCGCCAGTAGGAGAAGTTTGTAGACAGGAGTCAAATTCCCAAGGAAGAGGACAGACAGAATCATTTAAGTATACGTTTACAAGTGACACAAGTCAGACATATCCAATAAAATTATTGTTTGATACTTATAGTGCTAAAGACAGAATTACAATTTATCAATCTCACAGTCAAGTAAGTAGAGGAACAAAAGTTGCAAGTACAAGAACTGGAGACGGTATAGGTTATATTACACAGGCTGATATAAATGCATGGGCAAACACAACATTCCAGGCAAGTGTTGGACAGAATCCTTGGAACGCAAATCAAACAGGTGCTGTTAGTGGATTGTTAGGTCAAAATTATACCTCACACGGTGACGGTTATGTAAAAGAAAATGGTAAAATTTCTTGGACATACAATGCCTCATTAGGACAATATATTACAATAACAGTTGAAAAAGATTCCGCAACTAGTACAGCATTTAGATACTTTATTTGTTTCCCTGTAGATGATGCTAATGGAACAGGTTTCCCTGCTAGTGGCACAAACAACAATAATTCTGCTATTGGTAATCCTCCTGCAGGAGGCAATCAAAGCCAATTCCCGAATTTGGCAAACCAGTCTTGGAATCAAACATTGCCAAATTACAATATTGCCGCAATACCAAACTTTGGTAATTTGATGGCTGGTTCATTGGGATTAGGTGGCGGCTCTGTAGGACCATTAGGTGGTAATGCATTTGCAAATTATTTCTCAGGCTCTTATCCAAGCATCAACTTTACAACCACTTATTCAGGCGGATTAGTTGGACCGAATATAGCAGGATTACCTAGTTACAATCTAGCACAAACTACAGCCGGTGGTTCAACTACAGCAACTACTACAACAAGTACAGCAAACCAGCCTGGAAATAATATAAATTATTTAACTATTGGTGCTTTGCAACAAAATTCAACAACAGGACAATATAGTACAGTTCCAGGTTCAACTACAAACGTTCCTATCTGTCCACCTAAAGCAAGAGTAAAAGTTTGCGGACAGCAAAAGATGGTAGGCGCAGGAGATTCATTCTTTATTAACGGTGATGAGATAACATTATCAGGTGCAACAGATATCGAAGTAGTTAGAACAGAAATACTTGCACAAACTACATCAGTAGATGTTATGATAACAACAGACTCTGCTACACAAGAAAAATGTTTGTTTATTAGAAACAAAGTTTCAGATCCGATGATTATTAGAAATGGCTGTGCTGGTGGTGTACACAAAGAAGTATTAGACTACTCATTAAAAGCAGATGAGCAAATGTGTTTTAACAAAGAAACTGTACAAAACCCAACAGTAACTACAACTACTACTGGCGCTCAGAGATATAGTGTTAGTGGTGGAACAGTAGACTTAGCATCGGGTTCTACTGGAACTACTGCTTATGGAACACCAACAATTAAAACTCCTAGAGAATTACAACAAAAAGGTGAGAAGAGCAGTATATGTCTTACTAGAGGTTCAGGTTATGCCATAGGTGATGTACTAAGAGTTATGGGTGGTACACCTGTAGTAGACGGTGGTACTACAAGTGTAGAATCACTAATAATATCAAGACCAGGATATGGATATATAGATCCAACAACAGGCACAATGGCAAGACCTATAGAAATTAGAATAGGCTCCAGGGGAGAACCTGGTAGTGGTGCTGTTGTTGACTATACTTCAATAACATTTGACGGCAACGGCGGTATATCTGGTATTAACGGTTCTAAAGTAATTAACATGTTACAAGCATTAGGCGGATCAGGATACAGCATTGATAACCCACCAACTATCACAGTAATAGGTTCTGGTAGAGATTGTATAATAACTGCTAAATTAAAAGATAGAAATATTGCAGTTGAAAAAACTGCTAAATTTATTGTAAAAGATATTGACCAAGAAGGTGGAATTAAAGACCTCCAAGTTATAAACAGAGGAATTTATAAAATATTCCCAAGTGACTTAGACAGTGGTGTACCTTTACAATATGATATCAAACGTCCTATAGACGGTGTAGATAACAGTGAGCTTCTAGGAACAGATAATCCATTTGGTAGTGCTACAACTCCTGGTACAGGAGTAGGTGCTAGAGTATTCCTAACAGCAAGAGATATTCCAAGTTGTTCTGAGAAAGGAACAGCATTAACAGATTTAGGATTACCTACAGGAATTGTTTTCCCAGTACAACCAGCACAACAAGTAGCAGATGACATTGCTATATGGAGTCCGTTAGATGAAAACGGTAATCCATTCTTTACAGGAGAATTTAATACAGTAGGCAGTGATGGTGAATTGAATACGAACCCTGATCCTACAAGTGATGATCCGTTTGGAGAAATTGTTATTGGTGGACCAAACATTGATGGTATTACATTATCAGATCCTTTGAACCCAGGCTTCTTGAATGCTATTGGTTTGCTAGAAGGAGACTATACTTGTGATGAGCAACCACTATTTAAAAATATTGATGAAACTGGTATAGATCCTAAACTAGTAGTAGAAAAAGGTGCATTACAAAACTTGAATTCATTCACTAGTGGAAGAGTTGGACCTGCAGGAAATTATCAAGGTACATTGCCTTGGAATAGAGCATTTAATCTTGGAATGAATTTAGGTAATGCAGAAATTATAGATAATTTATATGAATATGAACTTAGACAAATAGATGGTGTAAAACCAATAACATTTACGGATCAATCATTAAATAGGCAAAACGTAACACCATTGCTTTTAAACAGTATGAGATTCGATACTGAAAGTGGATTAGACCTAGCAAATATCAGTAATGCTTGGATTGATAGTTATGGCACAACAAACGGTTGGGCTTACTTAGAAAATAATACTGTTATTAGACAACAAGAGCCGTTGACTGATGTTGCATTTATAGATGATGCTATAATATACGATGAAGAAACAGCAGAAAAAGAATATGACATCAACTTGTACGATCCATTTAAAGGTATCATTCCTGGATTTATAGATAAAGAAATAACATATAAATCTGAAGCAGATCCTGTTGTATATGATCCTACTTACACTAAATTTGGAAAACAACAAGTTGGTCAAACATGGTGGAATACAAGTAAAGTTAGATATAATTGGTATGAGCAAGGTGCTGGTACATATTCTAACGGATACAATAATACAGAAAGAAATAGAGACTGGGGTAGTAAATTCCCAGGTAGTGAAATTTGTATTTACGAATGGACAGAGAACTTAGTTGAGCCTAGTAATTATAACGGCGAAGGAGAAGTACTTGGTGTTGGTAATTTTATTACAGAAAAAGAAATAAATTCTAAAGGTAAAGAAATTACATACTACTATTATTGGGTAAGAAAATTAAGTACAGTTTCTGATTTTGCAAAATCAGAATATGGTAGAGATAAAAGTATTTTAGAATTAGAACTGCTTTTAGAAAATCCTGAAGGTAATAGAATGCCTTACTTAGGACTTATGTCTCCAGATGCATATACTGTAAACAAATTAGGCGACTTAATTAAAACAGAAGACTCTATTGTTAGTTTAAACTTTAGAAGAAAAGATTCTGGACTTTCTAAGAAACATACTAGTTGGGCATTAGCAGGTGAAGGTAATCCTAATGCTGATATACCAAATAATTTAAGTATAAAAGTTATAGATAGTTTAGCAGGATATAATGCATTAGATGAAGAAGTACCTGTTAAAGGATTAAGTGCTGGTGAAAGATATGGTAGTAAGTTTAGACCTAGGCAAACAATGTTTAAAGATTTACTTGCGGCTAGAAAACAAATGTTTGAATCTTTAAATGACATATTTAAAGAATTACAAATGGATACTACTTTCAATAACTGGAGAAATGGTCTTCCTAGTTCAACACCTCACTTAGATACAGTAAATTGGTTTGAAATATTGAGAACTGATAAAACGATTGGAACAAAATTATATTACAATAGTGATTACAAACCACTAAGAAGAGTTAAGACAGATAAGCAGTTACAACTAATTAAAAACTTATTAGATAAAAGTGTTATACAAGTACAGTCCAACGATAGCGAGCCTTATAAGTTATATGAATACTCTAAAGGTACAAAAACATTTAAACTTATTGCTATGGAAAATGAAACTGTAGAATGGAACCCTTCTATATACAGCGATAGACAAACATTAGAAGTAGGACAAGAAGTAAGACAAGTATTAATACATCTGTATTATAATGTGTTTACAGGATCCAATAAAATTTATTGGAACAGATTCTTCTTTGATATGGTCAAGTTTGCTATTGGTGAGCAAAAAGAAGTCGATTGGGCATTTAAATCAACATACTTAAATGTTGTTAAACAAGAAACAGACTTAGTTCCATTTAAAGGATTAAAAGTTGATAACTTTGATAAAGCAGTAGACTATTTCAACGAAGTTAAGCCGTATGCTAGTAAGATTAGAAACTATAGAGATATTAAACAAGCACCTATTGAAAACTTAATAGGTAGCACATCAGACTTTGATAGACCACCATACTTCGATGAAGATGCACAAGAAGTTAGGATACTAGATGCAAATATTAGTGCAGATGCAAACGTGTTATCTAGTGATACTACTTATGCAGGGTTTGTAAGTAACAATGGTGTATCTAACAGCCGCATAAGGCAAATGGATACTAAAATAGTATTTGATAGAGTTAAAGCAGACTTATTTGAAAACAGTACTGGTATACAGACTACACGAATAGTTGCAACAAGTAACAATACAAACTTTGCATTATCATTTACACCTTCAGACGTAAGCAGAATAGAAGTTAGGCTTAATGATGTACTTGTTCCAGCAACAGGTACAAGTTCAGGTACAGCAGTAACTAACTGGACATACAACGCAGAAGATAATGTAATTACAGTGAACAAAACATCTGCAGATAATCCTATGCTATTAAGTATTGAGCCAGGTGACGTAATTGATATAGTTTGCATAGATGGATATGATCCTAATAAGGAAACATTAAGTGCGAGTATTGCCAAAAACATAGTTAAGATAGAAACTAATTCAAATGCAAACATTAGTAACTCTGCATTAAGTTGGACTGCAAGTGATAGAGAGTTTAAGTTTAATTCAGAAATTAGAACGTCATTTATAACTGCAATGGAAAATGCACACGGTATAGGTGCAGGATCGAATACATCATTTACAACAAATACAACTATAATGACTGATATGGTTTCTAGTGGTAATTTGAAAAATACTATTGCACTTGTAAAAACAGCAGTTGGCGGCGACTTTAACGGATCGATGCTAGATGCAAATACATTTATAGACGTTGTTCCTGGAACACACCCAACAACATATTATACAAACACAAGAGGATTTGATTATTTCTTATGGGATACTGATGTATGGGACAAAGAAGTTAATGTAGAAAACTTCCACGGTGTATTCAATGAAGACAGACAAGGCAATGTAAATTACAGAATTAATGATGAAACTGTTTATGGATTTGATGCTGTTACATTTACAAAAGCACCGTACGGTCCAGAAAGACCAGAAGAACTAATTGTTGTACAACCGTTTGAAACATTAATAATGAATGTACACACCAGTAACGTTTCTTATGGTAATGTTGCAATAGGCACTACAAGTTCTAAACCTGTAAACCATACAATGTTTATGGATTTATTTGGTAGAACAGACTTTTATAGACGTGCTAATACAGGTATAACTACAACATCTGCAACTGTTAATAGTTGGGAAAATACTATTAGTGTGGTAGACGTTAGCAATTTACCTGTAGCAAATGAATCCAATAAAGGTGTAATTTGGATCAACTCAGAAAGAATAGAATATACAGGAGTTGATTCGGTAAGTAATAAGTTACTTGGAATCATAAGAGGAACAAGGGGAACAACAGCAAATCCAATAATAGCCTCAGGTTCACACATTTATAATGGTGAAGAATCAGAGAATATTGCACTTGCAGGATATAGAGACCCGCAAGATTTAAATTGGCTCACTGATGATGCAGACTCAGGTGCAGATAACAGTTATGTAACTGTAAGTTTATGTGATACATCAGGTGATGCCACAGAAAATACTATAGTAGGATTTATACAAAAAGGTTCTACATAAAAACATATTTTAATGAAAAGTGATAAATAACAGCATGGAAGATTTAAATAAAACCAAAAAAGATAAAGCAGAAGATACACCAATAGATGATACTATGGGTTTAAAAATGTCTGGTCATATTTTGATTACAGATAAAGAATCCGGTGAAGAACTTGTTAATAAAAGAAATGCTATTCACTATGGTAACATGGCGAATATGATTGCTAAGGCAATGACAGACAAGTTAGGTGACTATTATATACACTTTATGGGCTTCGGTAATGGAGCAACAAGTGTAGATACTGCTGGTAAAGTTATATATAAATCTCCAAGGGTAAGTGAAAGTTATGAGTCTAGTGGTACGTTATACTCTAGAACATATCAAAAAGTAGTTAGTAATAATACAGCGACGGATAAAATCGAAGTTATACCAGGGCCTAGTTATACTGACTTAAAAATTACATGTACACTAGGATATAATGAACCTAGTGACGCAGACGCATTTGATACAAGTACAACAAACGATGGTTCGTATGTATTTGATGAATTAGGATTATTGTCTTATGCAGATGATATCAACGACAGTATTTTATTGACGCATGTTATTTTTCACCCAGTACAAAAAAGTAAAAACAGAGAAATTGAAATCGTATATACGGTACGAGTTCAACTTAATTAGAGGAAATAGAGAATGACGTATTCAGTAAAAACGACTGACAATAACGATACAATTACTATTGCAACAGGTGAGGTAAGCACTAAGTATGGTGTAGCACTTGTTGGTAGAAACGTATCAGGTTATGGTCAATTTTTCGTTGAAAACACAATATGGATGCTAGAGAACTTTGCAAGTGATACTAGCCCAACTGCTAGAAGTGATTCAGCATTAGTAGGACAACATTGGTACAGCACAGGTGATAACACTATGCGAGTATATGATGGGACGGTATGGAGAAGGCAAACTCCTCTAATTGCTTCTTCGGCTCCAACATCAGACTTAGGTGCAGGAACAGAATACTTCGATACAGTTGACAACAAGAAAAGAATTTATGATGGCAGTACATGGAATGATGTTTCATATCCTGGTACTGTTACAAGTAGATGGTCTTCAGAGAAAGGCGGATCTACATATGGTACAAGATTTAGAACATTATACCTAACAGATACTACTCTTAAGAAAAGAGCAGTAGCGGCATTAGTTTATGTAAACGATGGTACTGATACAGGTTACACTAGTAATGAAACTATTATGTGTATATTCAGTGACTATGCATTTACAGTAGATGCTAGTTCATTATCAACAAGTTATAGAGATAGTGATAGTTCACCAGTTAACCTAAACGCAGAATTTAATGATGCTAACGGTATTGGTTATGATATTAAAGTAGGTATGAACTTAAGACGTGCTTACTCAACTACAGCAGTTAGTTTGGCAAACGTTGCCTTACAGGCAGATAGTGCCAATGGATTATTAATAGGTGGTACAACAGTACCAGCAAGTGGTTTCTTCCATACAGGAAGTACAACTATTGTTCCAAACTCAACAGATGCTGTAAACTTAGGTAGTACAACAAACAGATTTAATAACCTATATTTAGGTAGTGACATTGTTATTGGTGATCCAACAGAAACATCAACTATCAATCACACAATTCAATCAACAGGTAATGCGGCATTATCCGTAGGTACAACAAACGATCCAGTTAGAACATTATATGTAGATGACATTCATATGTCAGGAAATATTATTGGATTTGGTTCTGATACTATTGAAACAATCGGTTCAAGTTCTAACCCAATGGATACTGCATTCATTAGTAACGTTGCAGTTAATCCTGCTTCAGGAACATCACAACAAAATATTACAACAAGTGGTATTAGAGGACTTGACTTACAAGACTCTAGTGGTACAGTAGTATTTGATGCATCAACAGGAACATTACAGAATATTGCACTAGCAAATGCTTTAACACAAGGCGATGGTATTACATCTTTTAGTTATGATGGAAGTACAGCAAGTACAACAGTAGCAGTTGATAGTACAGTTGTTAGAACATCTGGAACACAAACTATTGCAGGTGCTAAAACATTTAGTGCAGAAATTGTTTCTAGTGCAGGCTTAGATGCAACAGGACAAACTATTAAATGGGGCTCACTAAGTGATGGCTCAATTACAGCAACAGCATTTGTCGATGAAGACAACATGGTTTCAAATAGTGCATCTTTAATACCAACACAGCAATCTGTTAAATCATATGTTGATAACAGTTTACAATCAGGTTTTGTTAGTGATGCTAACAATACAAGAGACTTAGGAGCGGCTGGTAATAGATGGGCAACTATATATGCTACTACATTTAATGGTACAGCAACTCAGGCTCAATACGCGGATATGGCTGAGGTTTATTCTGCAGATGCAGATTATGAGCCAGGCACAGTTGTTAAGATTGGTGGAGAAAAAGAAATTACAATGACCACTGAACATGCAGACACAGAAGTATTTGGAGTTATATCTACTAACCCAGCATACTTAATGAATAGTGAAGCAGAAGGTTTACCAGTAGCAATGACAGGAAGAGTTCCTGTTAAAGTAATTGGCAAAATTAAGAAAGGACAAAGATTGGTATCAAGCGATGTTCCTGGATTAGCATGGGCCGTAGATGATGCGGAATATGATGTTAGAGCAATTATTGGTAGAAGTTTAGAAGAAAAAGCAGATGGCAACGAAGGCATAGTAGAAGCAGTTGTCGGAGTTAAATAGATAAATATAAGTAACAAACAAGTAGGAGTTTAATATGCCAAGTGGAGCAAGTTTAACAGTAAGCGGTGGATTCAACATGACCAAGGTAGTAACTGGTGATGTTATTGGAAACTCCGATTACGATTTAATGAAATCAAACGTCTACAGGCAGTTAAGTACTCCTGCAGACCATACAGTAGGCACATACACAGCAAGTTCAATATACGGCTACAATCAATCTATTGGTAGTTTAGACGCCGCAACAGGTGAAACAATTAATGCAAGTAGTACCGACAATGGTTACAAAAACTTGCAAGACGAGGTACAGGCTTTAGGAACATTCTTAGGTCTTTCTTTAAACAGTTCAAGTACAACTGATAAAACAGCAGGCGATTCAATCACAGCAAGTGATTGGAGTAACTTAATGGACGATGTAAAATTATGCTTTGATTCAAGACTTTCTGTTCCTGGTGGTAGTTTAACATCTGGATCATTTGGAACTAGTTCAAGAACAACAGCATGGGGAAGTTCAGGTACTCCACAAATTACACATGAGTTTACTGCACAATTTAGTAGTGAAGCACATGCTAGAGCATTCTTTAATGCAGGTGGAGAAATAAACTTTACAGGTGCAAGAAGTGGTGGTACATCAGGTAGTAGTGCAGGAACAATTGGTTCTCAGAATGCTAACTGGACATCATTGTTAAGTGCTATGGGTACATTATCGTTCAACCTTAACAACTTAACAAGTTCAGGATCAACAGGTACAAGTGCTGGTAAAGGTTTTTATGAACTAACAACAAGTTATCAAGACTTGTATACTAAGTATGGATCAGGTTCTTATGCAAGTAACTATTACTTAATAAGAGCAAAAGTCAACAGTACAACTAATCCAACAATTATAACATTCCAGGTAAGGTTTAGAGATGACCACGCATTGGGCGATGGTGTTGGACCTGACGGTGTTGACGGTAACTCAGATGACAGCGATGGATATGTAGATAGTGTGGACGGTACAATTACAAGTACTGTAACAACAAAACGTGCTAACAACGGTGTTGTTCTAACTGCACCAACATATACAGCAGTAAGCAACCTATAAAAAAATATTTTAAAGAAGCCAGTTCAATGTAACTGGCTTTTTTTTGACTGATAAATATTGCTATGACGTCCAAACTTAACAAAGCATTAGAGTTTTCTAATTACAGAACAACTCTAAACATACAACATAATGCACTTAAATCTAAGGTGCAAACATTATTAAATTACAGTATTAATGGTGGTACATTTGAGATATCGCAAATGCTTATCTCTTTTGTAAAAACATTAATCGACCAGGGACACGACACAGCAGTACTTTTAGATGTGTATAATAACCCTATCGAGATTGTTGGTTTAGAAGATTTTTTAGAGGAAATTCTATCAAGATACTTTGAAGCAACAAACGAATACCACGCAGAATATTCAAAAATGAAGAAGAGTCGCAAAGTTCATAAATTGGTAGATTTGGAACTTGATGACGACAAAGAGTAAAGGAATATTAATATTTGCTCATAACAATGAGGAAATAGATTATCTAAAGTTAGCAACTATTAATGCATACTATATCAAAGAAAATTTAGATATACATGACATAACGGTTGTTACTAACCAGTTTAGTTACGACTATAATTTAGATACTATGGGTTATGATTTTATTCATAATGCTATTTCTAATGTAGTTATAACAACTAAAGACAAGACCTTTAAAAATATTAATAGACGTTCATATAAAGATACTAGTCATAATAGTGTGTCGTTACCATTCTATAATATAGACAGATGTGATGCATATGATATAAGTCCTTACGATGAAACTATACTAATAGACGCAGACTATCTAATAATGAGTGATGTTCTAAACAACTGTTGGGGACACGACAACGAATTAATGATGAACTGGAATTATCAAGACATAATGACTGACAGAGATGATCCTACATTGCGAAGACTTTCGCCATTTGGTATAACAATGTATTGGGCAACAGTAGTATACTTTAAGAAATCTAATTACGCAGAACAATTTTTTAATACAGTTAGACATGTAAGAGACAATGCTTCTTACTATCAAGAACTGTATAGATGGCCCGGAGGACTGTATAGAAATGATTACAGTTTTAGTGTAGCCGCACACATGATGTCTGGCTTCATTGATAAGGGCATACCCCAACTTCCAATCCCTGCACTTTACAAAACATTTGATACAGATGATGTACATTCTTCACCTAGGAAAAATGAACTTCTATTTTATCTGGAAAAACCAAAAAGTTTAGGCGACTTTATGTTATGTAAGTGGAGGGATTTGGATATCCACGTAATGAACAAGTGGGCAATAAACCGAGTAAGCAAGGAGTTAATCAATCATGTTACCTGATAGCAAGGACTTTAAGAAGAAGCAACAGGATTTAACAGAACTAAACAGTGACGGAAACCGTACTAGAGGTAGATACGGAGAAGATGAAAGTCACCTTAACCGCGAGAAGGATGAAGAAAATAGCGACAAAGAAACCAAACCTGGGGGATAAGATAGAACACACATGTTCTTTGAACGGTACGTTTAAAGGCGAAGTTGTGCAATTACTTGCCATGCAGTTTGTGTATCGAACTGATAAAGGCGAGGAACGTTTCTGCCTCTTCAGAGAAAGTTGGAGATTTATTAATGAGTAAAAAATGGAATGACTCTGTAATCTATGATACTGCAAATGATGGTGGCGGTACTTTTATAGCACCAGATTATTATCACACAATTAGTAAGTACAATAAAGTATTTAATAATTGTTTAGAGTGGTGTGCAGGTCCCGGCTTTATAGGATATACTTTATTAGAACAACAAGTAGTTAATAAGATTTCATTTTTAGAGATAGCGGATTCACCTATACAAAATTTAAAAGAAACATCAGCATTATTAGATAATAACAATATAAACATATATCAAGGGAACGAACTAAATTGTATTCCTGAACAACAATTTGATTTAATAGTTGGAAATCCTCCACACTTTTTATCTAATGTGGATAATCAATTTGACGGCTTAGAACAACGTATATACATGGACCCAGAATGGAATATACATAAAAGTTTTTTTCAGCAAGTAGAAAATTATTTAACAGACGATGGAATTGTTTTGTTAGTAGAAAATAGTACAGAGTCTAATACAAAGTTGTTTGAACAACTACTTGAAGACACAAACTTACAAGTAACAAACACATTCAAATTTTCGGCTGAAGTACCATTATATTATATAGAGATAAGAAAAAGATGAGTAAGGGTTATATAGTAATAGCACAAAACAACGATACTGTTGATTATTTAGAGCAGGCGTATGCTCTTGCATTAAATTTAAAACTTACACAGAGTACTGTAAGCAATCTAACAGTATGTGTAGATGCTAAGACTAAGTCAATGATTACACAAAAACATAAAAAAGTTTTTGACAAAATTATTGATATACCATGGCAAGATGATGCCAGTGATGCTGATTGGAAAATAAACAACAAGTGGAAATACTACTACATGACACCTTATGACGAAACAGTTATCTTAGATACTGATATGTTATTTCCAACAGATGTAAGTCAGTGGTGGGATATATTAAGCGAAAAAGATATATGGGCATGTACCAATGTTAAAACTTACAGACAAGAACTTATACATGATACATATTACAGAAAAGAACTAAAAGCAAATAATATGCCAAATGTTTATACAGCATTCTTTTATTTTAAGAAATCAGATTTGGCTACAGAATTTTTTAAAATGGTAGAACTAATATTTCAAAATTGGGAAAGAATGTATTTTAAATATATGCCTAAAGGCAAACCAGAATGGTTAAGTGCTGATGTGGCATTCAGTCTTGCTATGCATATTTTAGGAATACATAGCAAATGTACAGCGGATCATATGACAGAACTTCCTACATTTATACATATGAAAAGTAATATACAGGGTATACCATCTAGTTTAATAGACGATGACTGGACACAGTCCTTGCCAACATACTATAAGTCATACAACAATTTTAAGATAGGAAATTTTCAAATAACATATCCGTTTCATTATGTTTCAAAACATTGGCTAACAAAAGATATGATTGCAGAAATGGAGGCAGATTATGTCAAATAAATTTTTTATAGTTCCAATGTTTCCTGCTACTAAAGGGTCGCTAGAAAATTATTATGAAAGTCAGCCTGAAGAATTAGAAATTGCTTCAACAACATTCGAGCAAATTTTGTTTAGAGAGGATTGGGAAAGACTAGAAACTTATGCAAATAAATGTATACAAGAAAATACAAGACTAATATTTTTTGTTAATCACGAAGTAATCAAATGGGAACATTATGATATTACTATGCCTACTGGAAATAAGTCTTTTAACTTGTTAGAAATTTTAGACAAATTAAATATGACAGAAATAACTCTTATAGATGCAGGCTTACATTATCAACTAGAAGGAACTTATAGAACAAACTTTAAAAAGTATTCTGCAAATGTATGGTTAACAACATCAGCAGAAACAATTCCTCCGTTTGCAGTAGACCAATGGATATTTCACTTCCAGGAACCCTCACGTTGTCATGTATTAGAAGACTTAGATTATATAAAATATCCATGTTATAGTTTTCTTTCAAGAACAAAGACACACAGAATGATATTATATGCAGAAGGTAATAGATTAGGTTGGTGGCAAACAAATCCATATCTCACATACAATGATTGTAACCTCCATGGAGAATTATATGTACATACTCATGAAAGTGTAGCAGATACATATTATAAAGACAATCCAGAAATGCATGAGTTTTTATATAATTTTAGACAACGAGAACAAGGACCTGCTCCAACAGAACATTATTTTAAAAATGAAAAACATTATCCATTTGCAATTGGTGGTGCTGGTTTTCATCCTAGTGCAAGAACATTCCAAGAAACATTAATCTGTCTTAGTATGGAATCTGAAACACTAACAAAAAATTATTTTATAACAGAAAAAACATGTCATCCTATTTGGAATTTGTGTCCTGTAACAGTTTTAGGACAAGTAGGAATAAATGAATACTTGACAAGTATAGGCTTTGATATGTTTCCTGATATTATAGATTGGACCAAATTTGACCATATCGAAGATGAGGAAGAACGTTCATTTGCATTTACATCTGCTGTTAATGACTTCCATAATAATTTTGATTCTATACTAAACAATTTAAAAGCAGACGAGCAGGCATATTATCAAAGGGTAAGGAGCAATTTTAAAAGACTGTGGAAAATAAAAGAATTAATGTCCATAGAGTTACTACATGATCCAGTAACATTAATTAACAGTAACAATACAGAACAAGAAGCATTACATAAAACACTTTTTGTTAGGAGAGAAACATGACAACGCCTGGAGAAAGGTTAGCACAACTAAAAGCAGAACACGGTGGTTTAGATAAAGTTTTACAAAAAACTTCTGAATATACATATCTAGTTTATGATGAATATGGAGACATAAGTTATAAAAGTACGGAAGAGCCTACATTTGATTTAGGAGATAATAAGATTGCAAAACTAAAAACTGTTGACTGTAAAATTATAGATGAGAATGGAAAAGGTATAGGTCAATTTGTAATTCAAGAAGACGAGCATGATGTTTGTCACATAAAATTAAAAACACATGACGTTACAACAATAAATTCTTCAACAGATTTTTTAACAGAAGTAACTTCTAGTACAGCAAACGTATGGGATATAAAAATTAAATTATATAAAAGTAATTTAACTATAACAAAGAATAGCAAGATAAAAGAAAAAGTAAATAATAATTTAAAATTTTATGTAACAGAATATAAAGATCCACATTTTGTATTAGAAAAATTTTTTGTAGAAGGCAATAAATTACAAGATGAAGGCACAGTTAAGTTGCCGCACAAATTAAAAAACATCGACAACGTTAGCATATACACGTCTAAAATTTACGATAAATATGTTAGACAAAATTAGGAAACACACATGGCAAAAATAGATATCACAGAACTAGACATTTTTTATATTAGTTATGACGAACCCAACTGTGAAGAACATTGGGCAGACTTATTAAACAAAGTACCGTGGGCAAAACGTGTACACGGTGTAACAGGCTTTGACGCCGCTCACAAAGAATGTGCAAACCAATCTGAAACAGATAGATTTATCACAGTAGATGGTGATAACATTGTTATGGATGACTTCTTTGAACAAACATTGGACGTACCTGATACTGACCATGACGGAAATGATATTAGTAAATGCATATTCAGTTGGAATGCTAAAAACATTCTAAATGGATTAGTATATGGCAACGGTGGACTTAAATGCTGGCCCACTGAATATACAAAAGATATTAATACACATGAAGCCGCAACAGACGGCGAAGGTATGGAGTTTTGTTGGAAGTTAGATTACATACAACTTAACGACACGTTTTCAGAAGTACACCAAACAGCAAGTCCTTTCCAAGCCTTTAGAGCAGGATTTAGAGAAGGTGTTAAAATGAGTACAGACCAAGGTGCTAGAGTTAGGGCAGATGAATTCAAAGAAAAAATTTGGTGGCAGAACTATAATAGATTACAAACATGGTGTAACATTGGTAGTGATGTAGAGAATGGCTTGTGGGCAATATACGGAGCAAGACTAGGCTGTCAAATGACTGTACTAAGTGATTGGGATACTAATTTAATCTCAGACTATGATTGGTTTAAAAACTTCTTTAACAATGATGTATTACCTCGTTTCCCAGGAGACGAAGTATGTAAATATTCCAAAGTTAATTGGAGTAATGAAATGTTAGAGATAGGTATTAAAGATATTGGTCTAACACTAAACGATGAGATTAGAGAAATGATGTTATTTGATCCTAATCCACAAATGTGTAAATTCTTTAAAACAACATACGTCAATCCTAGACGTTGGGGTGTTATGGTTAGAGAAAAACAAATACAAGATTTATTAGAGAAAGGTTTAATTCAATGAACAAAATTTGGACCATATGGAAATATGCAATAGGTAGTTTTTCAGATGACAAAACTGCTGACTACGATAATCATGTAGCAATTATAAGAACATTTGTTGTTACTGTTAATGTAGTATGTGCATTTTTTATTATGGCTAATATAATTCATAATTGGTAATGAGTATATACGACCAAGCCGCAGATAAGGCTAAGAAACAACTAGACAATATTAGTCCCACTATGTGTTACGCAAAGTGGAGTCAAGTGTCTATGCATTTAACAAATGGCATGACGCATAGTTGTTATCATCCACCTACGCATAAAATTCCGTTAGAAGAATTAGATAAAAATATTACGGCATTACATAACACAGAAGAAAAGAAAGAACAACGTAGACAAATGTTAAAGGGTGAAAGGCCCGATGGTTGTAGTTATTGTTGGAACATAGAAGACACGGGTGCAAGAAGTGACAGAGTATATCGTAGTGGAGAATACTGGGCACAAGAAAGTAAAGAAGATATTATGGATGCTGGTGCAAGTGGTAATATCAATCCACGTTATGTAGAAGTAAACTTTAATCAAGCATGTAATTTCAAGTGTAGTTATTGTAGTCCACATTTAAGTACAGAGTGGCAAAAAGAAATAGACGAGTTCGGAGAGTATCCTACTACAGCACCTCACAATAACATAGACAGTTTAAGAAGTAAAAATCTTATGCCACTTAAAGTTGCACAAGATAATAATCCATACGTGACTGCTTTTTGGAAGTGGTGGCCCGAGATGTATAAAACATTACGAGTGTTCCGTATGACAGGTGGCGAGCCACTTATGGATAAAAATACATTTAAAGTTTTAGACTATGTATATGAAAATCCAAATAAAGATTTAGAACTTAGTATAACAACAAACATGTGTCCTGTCAACGATGCATTATTTGTAAAGTTTTTAGATGCTGTTAAAAAATTAGACAACGTTAAACATGGTGCAGAAGTATATGTACCAGATCCATTAGACGGCACTGATTGGCAAACATGGGATCACTATATTATAGGAGAGGATAAAAAGAGATATCATAGTAGTGATTTGCCTGTCATAGAAAGAGAAAATATACCTCAAACTTTTTTACAAGTAGGTCAATGTGAAGAACACGATAACAACAGTTATACATACATTTATGAATATGACGATAAAGCATATCATAACTTTAGTGTATTCTGTAGTTTGGATGGTTGGGGAGAACAAGCAGAGTATATGCGTAATGGTATGAACTTTGATACAGTATGGAACAACTGTCATAGATTCCTAGACGAAACGAGATTCACTAGTATTAATTTTATTAACACATTTAATTGTTTAAGTGTAACTAGTTTTAAAGAATTTTTAGAAGGCATATTAGAACTTAGAGATAAATGGAGTAAAGAAAGACAATTTGAATTAGGTTGGGAAGTTCCTGAGCAACGTATATGGTTTGATGTACCGCTACTTAGAGCACCTGCTTGGCAAAACATACAAGTATTACCAAGTGAGTATCAGGAGTATATGATAGAAGCAATACAGTTCATGGAACAGAACAAAGCCAATGAGGATTATGTTGATTATAGAGGTTTCAAAGATTTTGAAATTGCTAAAGTTAAACGTAACCTCGAAATGATGAAAACAGAACTTGCACAAGATAAATTAATAAGAGATAGAGCAGATTTTTACAAATTCTTTTCAGAGCATGATTTACGCAGGAATACAAATTTTTTATTTACATTTCCTGAGATGCATAGTTTTTGGCAACAATGTGAAGAGGCAGATGCATTATTATGAGTGAGAAATTAATTAAGGCACTATTCGAAGGAGTAGTTACAATAGAGTTTGAAAAAATAGACACAGGAGAATTAAGAGTCATGCCATGCACTCTTAACCAAAAGTTACATAAACAAAGTGTAACTATAAACAAATATACAAGTCCTGATACAGTAGTATGCTATGGACTTGATGTACAAGCATGGAGAGATGTTAGAATTAACACAATACAAAAATGGTATCCGGGATACCCACAAGATAAGGAATAACTTAATGTTAGACTTTCAAAAGATAAAAAATGATTTAGAAGGAAACTTCCAAAAAGATAAAGCACAAGATGTTGACATAGATATTAATGTAAATGTGTTGAGCGAATCGAATGGAAAATTTTCTGTAAGTGTACACGAACAAAGATGTATAATTACAAATGAAAATTTACCCAAAGCAGATATCACAGTAGGCTTTGTAAATAAAGATGTGATGATAGACATGTTTACTAAAGGTGTAGACCCAGTAGGTTTAGTAATGGGTGGTAAAATGACATTTAATGGAAACATGGCGAAAGGCAAATCCCTTAAAGGATTGTTCGTTGGAGAAGAATGAGAATATTAATATATGGATTACCTGGATCAGGTAAAACTACATTAGCAGAAAAACTTGTAAAGATATTTGGAAACAAGGTTGCATGGTTTAATGCAGATGTAGTTCGTAAAGAAGCAGACGACTGGGACTTCAGTCTAGAAGGTAGACAACGTCAACAAAGTCGTATGCTTAGGTTATGCGAAGAAGCAGAAGCCGATGGAAAAATAACAATAGCCGATTTTGTTGCGCCACTGCATGAGTCAAGAATATTATTCAATGCAGACTATGAAATATTTATGGACACAATAAAAGAAGGCAGGTACGAAGACACTAACAAAGTATTTGAACGTAGTGTATATGCTGACTATCGATGTGAATCATGGAACGAAGAAGATGTGATTAACATTGCATGGAATATAGGCAATTGGTATGTATGGAACAATCAAAAGCCAACTACACAAATGTTAGGAAGATTTCAACCATGGCATAGTGGTCATCAAGCATTATTTGAACGAGCATTAGCAAAACATGGACAGGTACTTTTAATGATTAGAGACATGCCTACGGATAAAAATAATCCGTATACTGCAATAGAAGTTAAACGTAATTTAGAAAAAAGATTGCTTGACTATGCAGGACATGTTAATATAGTTATAGTTCCTAATATTCTAAACATCACATACGGTCGTGATGTAGGATATAAAATTGAACAAGAGTCTTTTGACAAAAATATAGAGGACATAAGTGCTACCAAGATACGCATGGCAAATGATGCATTGAGTGGCAAGTATGATTACTAATGGAGTCAAGAGTAAGAAGTTTAGCCAAAGCAGTTACATGGAGAGTAGTGGCAACATTAACTACTATGTTGATTGCTTGGTTATTGATAGGTGACATAACAGTTGCCTTGAGTATTGGTGCAATAGAATTTATTGCAAAATTTATAATTTACTATCTACATGAAAGAGCATGGGATAGAGTAAGATAAGGAGAGGATAATGTACGAATTTACATCAGAGAGTGTAAGCGAAGGACATCCAGATAAAATAGCAGATTTAATCTCCGATACTATAGCAGATTATATTATAGACGGCAATGTAAATAACAGAGCCGCTGTTGAAACTTTAGTTACAACTAATATGGTTACTGTAGCCGGAGAGTATAAGTCAGACAAACTCATTAGCAAAGAAAAAGTTGACGAATTAGTTAGGCAAGTTGTTAAAAATATTGGATACGAGCAAGACGGGTTCCATTGGGAACATTTAAAAGTATACAACGAACTGCATGGGCAGTCACCCGATATAGCATTGGGTACAGACAATTTTGGTGCAGGTGACCAAGGTATTATGTTTGGGTATGCTACTAATGAAACACCTAACTATATGCCAAGCCCTATATATTACAGTCATGAAATATTAAAGGCATTGGCAGAAGCAAGACGTAACGGTGCTGATTGGCTTGGGCCAGACAGTAAAGCACAAGTTACTTTTAACTACGATACTGTGGGCAAGCCGCTTGATATTAAGACAGTGGTATGTAGTACACAGCATAGCGATGAACTAAGCATAGACGACGTTAGAGAACGTGTAATGGATATTATACTGCCCGTTGTTAAAGACAAAGTTCATTTATTAAAAACTGTATGGCATATAAATCCTACAGGAAAATTTGTAATAGGAGGACCGGATGGAGATACTGGACTTACTGGACGTAAAATTATTGTTGATACTTATGGCGGGTTCGCTCCACATGGTGGGGGTGCATTTAGCGGTAAAGACTGTACTAAAGTCGACAGGTCAGCCGCATATATGGCTCGCTACTTGGCAACGAATGTTGTAGCAAGTGGACAAGCAGAAAACTGTACAGTACAATTAAGTTATGCTATAGGCATAAAAGAACCCACTAGTGTATATGTATATGCTGATGGAGAAGTACGTCAAGACATTGCAGAACTTATTATTGATAAAGTAGATTTAACACCTAAAGGTATTATTGATAAGTTCGATTTGTTTAATATTGACTTAACAAAGACTACAAACTATGGGCATTTTGGCAAAAGTGACCTTCCATGGGAAAACGTAGATTTATTTTTGAAGTAATAAAAAGCAGGTAAATAGTAGTATGGCACACAGAAAAAAGGTAGTAATAACAGGACACACTAGAGGCATAGGCGCAGACTTAGTCACACGTCTAGAAGAAATGGGGTGTGAAGTCAAAGGCTTTAGTAAAAGTAATGGCTATAACATAATGAAAGAAAGCACATGTAAACGTATCGTAAAAGAAAGTTTAGAATGGGGTGCAGATATATTTGTTAATAATGCTTATTCGCCAGGAAGTCAAGTCAGACTACTATACCTATTTTACGAAGCATGGGAAAACAAGCCTAGACAAATTATTAACTTAGGTGCAATAAGTAGTGACAGTATACATAACTTTAGCCAAATGGGCTTTAATAAAGACTGGACTCCTTATGTAAGCGACAAAGCAAGACTTGACTGGGCTAGTTTACAATTATCTAACCAATGGATAAGAGGCAAATGTAGAGTAACAATGATTAAGCCTGGCTTCGTAGACACAGATAGTACAGCATGGCTAAAAGGTATAGCAGAAGATATAATGATGACACCTGATAGTGTAGCAGAGATGTTGGAATGGATTATATCTCTTAAGAACGATGTACAGGTAAGAAATTTAAGTTTCGATGTAGGGAACTTCGGTGCGAGTATAAACAACAATGGTTAGAAAAGTAGGAGAGTCACATAGAGAATTTAAGGCACGGATGATTGATCCTGTGTCAGAATCCTTTTGTGGTGCTAAATGGTATAATGCTACTATATGGTTAGGGCATGGTGGAACAACTAGTTGCCATCACCCTCCAGCACACCAAATTGATTTAGAAGAAATAAAAACAAACCCAAGTGCTATTCATAACAGTAGACACAAAAAGAAAATGCGTCAAATGATGCAAGAAGGTACACGACCAAAAGAATGTGAGTACTGTTGGAAAATTGAGGACATGGGTAAAGATGCAGACGGCAATGAGCCTGTATCTGATAGAGTATATAAGACAGTTATATACGAGGATAGAGATTTAGAACACATTGCAAAACTAGATTACAATGTCGATGTTAATTTAAAAACATGTGAAATTGCATTTGATAGAACATGCCAATTAGCATGTAGTTATTGTAATCCAGCATTTAGTAGTACATGGGTAAAAGACATTCGTACTAACGGAGGCTATCAAGGTATTAAAAGTGATGCACGTGGACACTTTATAGACGATGCACCATATGCCGAACCTTTTGACCAAGGAGAAGAAAATCCATACGTGACTGCTTTTTGGAAGTGGTGGCCCGAACTAAGTACAGAACTAGAAGAGATTAGAGTAACAGGCGGTGAGCCATTAATGACTCCTAGTATATACAAACTGTTTGATTGGTTTAAAGAAACAGATGAGCCTAATGCTAAAAAAATGCGTCTTGCTATTAACAGCAACTTAATGGCAAAAGAACCATTGCTTAATAAATTTATAGATGCAACACAACACATAGACCACTTTCACGTTTATACAAGTTGTGAAGCATATGGTCCACAAGCAGAATATATTAGAGATGGATTAGATTGGGAAATATGGACTAAACAGTTTGAACGTTTTGCCAGTGAGGCAAACTACGAAGGTGTTCATATGATGATGACTATTAATGCATTATGTTTAGATACCATTACTCAATTTTGGGATTGGACATTAGATATGAAACGCAAGTATGGACATCATGTTCCAGGCATAAGTGTAAACATATTACGTTTTCCAAGTTTCCAATCTCCACTAACATTGCCAGATAGTTTGCGTAAAATGTATCATGATGAGATTAGCGAATGGCTAAACAACGTTAGAGAAAAAGGTGAGATATCAGAAGTTACAGGGGCAGAACTTTTACAACCTTGGGAACAAGACCAAATAAGTAGACTAATAGAATACTTAGACGTTGTAAAAACTCCACATAGAAATACAGCAGAGCAACATCTATTACATCACGACTTTAAAGTATTTTATGAACAATATGATTCTAGAAGAGGATTTGATTTTAGAAAAACATTCCCTAGACTAGTAGAATGGTATGACGGTATCGATGTATTGAATATCGAAGATGACCATGACATACAGGCACCCGATAGTGTTGGAATCACAAACACATTATATGCTAAACGTATTGTAACAGAAGATGGTGAAGTTAAAGTTGTAGAAATGAAAGTACGTGGTAGGCAAACCGGTGAAAGTGATGATGACTACGATGATGAAAAATATAAAGACGATCCGGACTATAACCCAAACATAAAACGTAAAGCAGGTAGCAGTATTGGTTGGGACACAGAGGTTGATGGTCTCGGCGGAACTGTAGATGAGTAAGTATTATAAAATAGCATTAAGTCCAGTCAACTCTGGTGTAGTAGACGATGGCGGCACAAATGTATTAGGTAAAGATAGTTTCAAAGGAGGCAATACAGAAATTGTTTGGAAACTTAACGACACACCTATAGCAGAGCAATTTTATAACATAACACAATCTGCTATAGCAGATGACTACAGATGGTTACACTGGAATAAGTATGATGCTAATCAAACTGTTAATATGGAAGATTTAATTAATAGTTTAAATGCTGACATTGATACGCAAGGTGCTGACGAAGAACTTAAACTGTCTATAGAAGACCCTGAACAAATCATGCACAACAAATTAAACGAGGTGCATTTTGTATTTGAAAAACAATTAGTCGACTTACAGGAAGATCCAGACTTTGTCTATACAGAAGAGTATCATCCTGAAGTAGAAATATTAGAACGTTTAAATAAAACTGTACACGAAATAGAAGCAAACATGTCTAAGTTTTTTAGTAGAAGGAACATTGACAGAGACGATTTAAAAAATAAACAATACTTTGTAGTAACAAGACATTTTAGTCCTAATGCAGAACAGCAGTATAAAGATTTAACAGATGAAGATTATAATACATTCCAAAGTCAATATTGGACTGGTGATTTATTTTTAGACTTTTTTACAGTTGGTAAAGATTTAAGTCATGCATATTCTACAAACGATATTGAACTTATAAAACGTAAAGAAATTAAACCACAAACATTAATAACAGGTAGTGCATGTTTTGGTTTAGAGCAAAAGACATTTCAAAAATTTGAAGAAGAACAAGAAGAAAGAATAGAACAAATGATGGATACTTGGTGTAAGCAAAATGAAGTAGACAAGTATGGCATAGATTGGAAAGAGCCAAAGCATAAAGTTGGCAGAGCAAAATTAGGTGAATTACAAAACGAGACTTTCGAAAGTGTGATTGCAAAAATCGAAAGTTGTCCATTCATTAGTGATATAATTGTGTGGGAAGAAGATGAGCAAGATTAAACCAAAATGGGAACATGGAAATATGCACCCAGACTCAGAGAACAAAGTTTTTTGTACCGCACCATGGACTCATACATATATTAGTCCCCAATCAGAAAGGCGCATGTGTTGTGCTAGTAGAGAAGAACATCAATTCCAAAAGCAATACATTGATGCAAGTAATGATGAAAGTACAGGTCTTTATAAAGAAAGTGGAACTATAGAAGACTATAGACCTGTAAGTTTAAAAGAACATTGGAACTCTCCTTACATGATGGACATAAGAAAGAATCTTATGGCAGGTAAGAAGATACCACAATGTGATGTCTGTAATGATAGTATACTCAGTCAGAGTACATACCGTCAGTGGTTTACAGGTTTTTTGTTTGAAAAATATATAGACAAATGTTTTGAGGAGACAGACGAAAATGGATATACTACTATGGAACCTATCAGTTTTGACTATAGGGTTAGCAATTTGTGTAACTTTAAGTGCCGTATGTGTGGCGAACAACTTAGCTCGGCATGGGAAACAGAGAAGAGACAGAACAATCATTGGACGCCGGAGAGCCAACCGTTTATGGTTCCGGAGAACAAAGAGATAATTCAAAAGTTCCAAAAGGAAGTTGTAGAAGAAGAATTTTGGGAGGCTATAAAATCTGGAACTGTTGAAGAGATATATTGGGTTGGCGGAGAGCCACTAATGTATGATATACATTGGAAGTCTATGGATAGACTAGCCCAAGATAATAATTTACACAAAGTACATCTAAGATATAATAGTAATCTTAGTAGAGTACGTTATGGTAAAAATTATTTGTACGATTGGTTACCACAAGCAAAAGACTGGACTATGTGTGCTAGTATAGACGGCATAGGAGAGATAGGAGAATTTATTCGTACAGGATTACGTTGGGACGAGTGG
>MDTG01349828.1_pt1 | contig 47898 bp, 41 predicted proteins | sample 811421 | NCBI WGS metagenome assembly MDTG01 (sample SAMN05326645, study PRJNA326480) | marine metagenome | isolation source: seawater | place: Pacific Ocean: South East | collected 2011 | reverse complement strand
GTAACTGCATTCCCTATCTCGATAATCCGGCCAGACACTTCTAGGCCGGGCAGATCATTTGCATCTTTTGGTACAGGATAATTACCTTTGCGCTGTAATAAATCTGGTCGGTTTACACCAGCATACGCAACTTCTATCAAGATTTTTTTTGGGCTTAATGTGGGGCGCGGACGCTGGCAAAATTGCAACATCTCAGGCCCCCCAAATTCTTTGATTTCTATTGCTTGCATCAATTCATTTGCCATCAAATTACCCCTTTTTTTTCAGCTTGATCCTGCGCTGATTTTGCCGGCGAATTTCAAAATCTGGTATTTCTTTATCTTTACATTAAGCTTGAGTGACGTACTGTAAATAGGTGGATTACTCTATTTTTGTAACCCGAGGCTTTTGGGGAGAAGAAAAATGACTGGCATCGAACAAGCTGAAAAAAGGACAAAAATTGCTGTCATCGGGGCTGGGGCTATGGGTCAAGGTATTGTTCAGGTATCGGTGCAAGGTGGATTACATGCCTATATTTTCGATATGAAAGAGGGCGGGGCTGAGGCTGCGAAAGCAACCATTGCTAAACGTCTGGAAAGGCTTGTTGAAAAAGAACGCATTAGCCAAGAGGCCTGTCAGCAAGCTATTTCCCTGATGCAACCAGTCTCTAAATTAGAGGCGATAGCAGATGCCGATTTTGTGGTTGAGGCGGTGTTCGAGGATTTACAGGTTAAACATGATGTTTTCACGAAGCTGGAAAATATCGTCTCAGAAAGCTGTATACTTGCTTCTAACACCTCTTCTATTCCAATAGCCTCTATCGCCAGTGTGTGCCGCCATCCAAGCCGCATAGCTGGTTTGCATTTCTTTAATCCGGTGCCGTTGATGAAATTGGTAGAGGTAATTGTCGCCGCAGCCACATCACAAAAAACAACTGACGCGCTGGTCGCTCTTGGCACGCAGATGACCCGGACCCCTGTCGTGGTGAAAGATTCGCCTGGGTTTCTAGTGAATATGGGCGGGCGGGCTTTTACCACTGAAGGGCTGGCCATTTATCAGGACAGAGTTGCTAGCCCGGAGCAGATTGATGCGATCATGCGTGATTGCCATGGGTTTCGAATGGGGCCGTTTGAGCTGATGGATCTAACAGGTATAGATGTGAATTATCCTGTAAGCCAAATTATTTATAATGGTTTCATGCAAGATGCACGGTTGCGCACAAGTTTTTTACATAAAGCTATGGTCGATGCTGGCCGACTGGGGCGCAAGACAGGGCAGGGCTGGTTTACCTATGAAGAAGGGAAAATGGTCAATGCGCCAAGCCCGGATTATATTCCGCAAGGAAGTGCTGGACCGGTTGCTGTTGCCAGTGACAGCACAGAATTGGCCGCCCTTTGCACAGAGTTGGGTCTGGAATTGGTCGCAGATGATGGCGCCTGCCCGTTACTGGCGGCCCCTATCGGCACCGATGCTACCGAAACAGCCCTGAAATTTGGGGTGGATTCGCGGCGCCTTGTGTGTATTGACCCGGTAGGTAGCCTGGAAAAGCGGGTGGTATTAATGATGGCCCCTGGCGCAGATAGCCAGGCCGCAGATAAAGTTGCCGCGGGTATAATTGCTAATGGCAGAGCAGCTACCCTAATCCGCGATTCAGCCGGTTTTGTCGGACAGCGTCTGGCAGCAATGGTTTCGAATTTAGGATGTTTCATGGCTGATATTGGCCTTGCTAGTCCGGCTGATATAGATACAGCTATGCGTCTTGGCCTGAATTATCCAAAAGGCCCCTTAGAGATAGCCGATCATTTGGGCGTAGATAATATTTTTACCATCATGCAGGAAATGCATAGAATTTCAGGCGATGACCGCTATCGCCCCAGCTTGTGGCTTCGTCGGCATGCTCGGCTTGGTCTGTCTATTTGGGAGGAATAAATGGCACGCAATACCGTTTTAGTTACGGGGGCAAGCCGCGGCATTGGCCACGCCATCGCGAAAGATTGTCAGGCAAAAGGTATGGAAGTTATCGGCCTGTCCAGTAGCGTACCGGATAATCTGAATTGGACACATTACGGGGTTGATCTTACCGCTACTGATTCTGGCAATCAGTTAAAAGAGATCATTGAAAAACATCGCCCCGCCCGTTTTGTAGGCAATGCAGGCTTGTTGATCGCTGGCCGGCTGGAGGATGCCACACAATCAGATTTCCAGCGTTTGATGCAGATAAATCTGTTCAGTCTGATGCAAACTTGTCAATTAATGATGCCAATCTTCGAGGCTGAGCAATTTGGCCGTATTGTGCTGATCGGATCCCGTGCTGCCCTGGGCAAGGAAGATCGCATTCTATACGGGCCTGCAAAGGCAGCGGTTGCCAGTTTGGGGCGGACGCTTGCATTGGAACTGTCACGCTGGCAAGTGACGGCGAATACGGTTGCACCAGGCCCTATCGCTACAGAATTATTCAATCAGGGTCAGCCTGTTGGCACACCGGCCCGCATTAAAATTGAATCAAATGTACCGCTTGGGCGGGTAGGCGATCCAGCAGATATTGCGGCTGCAACCAGCTTCTTTTTATCTGATGAAGCCGGTTATGTAACAGGTCAGACGTTAAATGTATGTGGCGGTCTTTCTGTTGGATTTGGCGCGCAATGAGGGCGTATGATACACTTGACCAGTTAACCGCGCCGCAAAGGGTGGCGATTGTTGGCGCGTCTGATAATCCAACGCGCATTGGCGGCCGACCTATATCCTATATGCTCAATCATGGATATACCGGGCAGATTTTTCCGGTAAATCCCAAGAACGAGACCGTACAGGGTCTTCCAGCCTATGCCCGAATAGGCGATATCCAAGAAGAAATTGATTTTGCCCTTATCGCGGTAAAGTCAACCATGGTTGCAGATCAGGTGCGCGCGGCAGCACAAAAGGGCGCGAAAACCGCCCTTATCTTTTCTTCTGGCTTTGCAGAAATGGATGAAAGCGGACAGGCCTTGCAAGAAGAATTGGTCACGATAGGCCAAGAGACAGGTATCCGCATATTAGGGCCTAATTGTCTGGGGTTGTTTAACGCACAAAGCTGTTTTTTTCCAACCTTTACCGCAACAATTGACAGAGCCAAGCCAGAGGTTGGCGGGGTTGGTATCGCTTCGCAATCAGGGGCTTATGGCAGTCATATTTATATGGCCTGTCATCTGCGCGGTCTGGGCATCAATCATTGGGTGACGACAGGTAATGAAGCCGATATTGAAGTCGCTGAAGTGATTAAGTTAATGGCTAATGATGAGAGTGTGCACACCATCCTGGCCTATGTAGAATCTGTTAAAGATGGCGCGCTGATGATAGAGGCACTTGAAGCTGCGCGTGCCAATCGTAAGCCGGTAATTGTGAGCAAGGTTGGCCAGTCTGAAATAGGGGCGATGGCGGCGGCCTCTCATACGGCGTCGCTTGCTGGTGAAGATAAGATTTATGACGCTATTTTCCGGCAATATGGCGCGTTCCGTGTATCCTCTACTGAAGAGATGACAGATTTGGCGCTGGCGGCAAAGCCGCGCATCTATCCAGCTGGCAAGAAAGTAGGGCTGGTAACAATCTCTGGCGGGGCAGGGATTTTAATGGCTGATGCTGCCGATGCACTTGGTCTGGATGTCGCGCCTATGCCCAAAGAAAGTCAGGATGAATTAAAAGAAATAGTTCCGTTTGCCTCGCCTGTTAATCCGGTAGATGTGACCGCGCAATTTTTTAATGATTTATCATTGGTACCGCGCTTTACCCGGGCAATGCTGGATAAGGGCGGCTATGACGGGCTGGTTGGTTTCTGGACATCGGTCGCTGGATCACCTGTTCTGGGTGAACCGCTTTTGGCCTATCTGACAGAAACAATGGCTAGCTATGATGACCGGTTGTTTTTACATGTGATGCTGGCTGAAGAGGATATGCATCGTAAATATCAGAACAATGGATTTCCTACTTTTTCTGATCCGTCACGGGCAATGGTCGCGCTAAACGCGATGATGTTTTTTGGCCAGTCCTTTGCTGCAGGGGATACAGATAGCCTGCCTGCCATACCAAAGCCAATGCAGATGAAGCCAGCGATGAATGAACAGGAAACAAAGGCAGTGCTGGCCTCGTTCGGCTTGCCAGTTGTCGAAGATGTGACCTGTACATCAGAGGCAGATGTGCGGCAAGGTTTTGGACGTGCTGGCGGGGCAGTGGCGCTGAAAATCCTGTCTGCAGATATCTTGCATAAAACGGATATTGGCGGGGTGATGCTGAATCTGCGCAGTGAAGAAGAAGCTGTTTCAGCCTATCAGCAAATATTAGAGAATGCCCATAAACATGCTGCCGAGGCAAAGATAGACGGGGTGATGCTCTCTCCCATGATAGGCGATGGGGTGGATTTGATTGTCGGCGCGCAAACCGACCCTATCTTTGGTGCGATGGTGATGGTTGGAATTGGCGGTATTCATGCTGAGCTGTTAAAGGATGTGACCTTTATGCGGGCGCCGATCAGCCCGTCTTCGGCGCGTTCCATGCTGGAGCAGTTAAAACTTTATCCTCTTCTGAAAGGGGTAAGAGGGGCAAAAAGCTGTGATATTGAGGCAGTGGCAAAAACCATCTCGGATTTCTCTGCCTTTGTAGCCGCCCATGAAGACCAGCTTGCCTCATTTGAGATTAATCCCTTGCGCGCTCTGCCAGATGGGTGTGTGGCCCTGGATGCGCTGGCAGTGTGCAAGGTAGAAGGGAAGTAGGCCATGTGTGCGCATCATCTATCTAATCAATTGGCAAGAGATTTAGTTCAACAGACCTCTTTGCCAGTAGTAGGTGCGCCTTTGTTTCTTATTTCTACTCCCAAGCTGGTTATCGCCCAATGTTGTGCTGGTATTATAGGCAGTTTCCCTGCCTTGAACGCACGCGAGGAGGAGGGCGATCCTATCATGCTGGAGAGCTGGCTTGCCGAAATCACAGAAGCGCTGGATAAGCATAATCAGGCACATCCAGAACAGCCAGCCGCCCCTTTTGCTGTAAACCTTATCGTGCATAAATCCAATGTCCGGCTGGAACGCGATGTTGAGATTTTAGCTAAATGGAAGGTGCCTATATGGATTACCTCTCTTGGGGCGCGGGAATTTGTAAATGACGCTGCACATCAGGCAGGCGCGATTGTTCTGCATGATATTATTCATAATCGTTTTGCACAAAAAGCGATTGAAAAAGGGGCAGATGGGCTGATTGCGGTGGCTGCAGGGGCAGGCGGGCATGCCGGTCGGCAATCGCCTTTTGCCCTGATACAAGAAATCAGAAGCTGGTTTGCAGGACCATTATTGCTTTCCGGGGCGATTGCAACAGGTCACTCAATTTTAGCTGCCAGGGCGATGGGCGCAGATATGGCCTATATTGGCAGCCCCTTTATTGCCTGTAGCGAGGCGCAGGCTGATAGCCAATATAAACAGATGATTATTGATGGTGCGGCCGAAGATATTCTCTATACCGATTATTTTACTGGCGTGCATGGCAATTATTTGCGCGGTTCCATTCGCGCACAAGGGCTGGACCCCGATAATCTGCCAGATAGGAAATCTGGTTTGGATTATTCATCTGGCCAGTCAAAGCCGAAATCCTGGAAACAAATTTGGGGTGCAGGGCAAGGCATAGGGGTAATTGAAAACACGCGGCCAGCAACAGAATTTATTGACCAGTTGCGCACCGAATATCATCAGGCAGTAGAACAGCTAAGTAAATGATAATACGCTAATATTTTCATTAATCTGGAAAAAAGGGAGACATAAAATGACAGATAAATTTGCAGGGGCAGGGCCAGAAGCCCGCTTTGAGGCCTATCTAGAAGAAGGCAAGTTTATGCTGCAACGCTCTACTACAGATGGGACCTATATTTTTTCCCCGCGTATGATCAATCCGCATACCGGAGAAGCTGATTTGGAATGGGTAGAAGCCAATGGCGCGGGAGAGATTTATGCTACCACCGCGACGAGCCGCCGCCCGGAACAGGGAGGGGATTATAATATCTCGCTTGTTACCCTGAAAGAGGGGCCGCGCATGATGGCCAGAGTGGCGGGTATAGACCCGCATGAGGTAAAAATTGGTATGGCGGTTACCGCAGATATCCAGGAAGTAGAAGGCACACGCGCGATTGTCTTTCAGCCAGTGAAGGAGGCGTAAAAATGGCACATTCATTAAGAGCAAAGACCGCCTGTGTTGGACTTGGTATGGCTGGGATGGGGGAAGCGCCTGGCAAGAATGCGATGGATTTAATGGTTGAAGCAACCTATCTGGCGGCCAAGGATGCCGGTATTTCAGTACAGGATATTGACGGGGTGTTCTCAGCCACAGCGGTACATTCCATGCCGGCCATGTCTTTGGCAGAACATATTGGGGTTCAGCCGAAATTCTCCAGCAGCTCCAATATTGGTGGCTCCTCCTTTATGGCGCATGCCCTGAATGCTGCGATGGCATTAGAGGCTGGGATTATCAATGTTGCCCTTATCGCCTATGGTTCAAACCAGCGCACTGCGGGCGGGTTTAAAACCGTGTCTGAACCTTTGCCTTATGAGGCGGTCTATAAGCCGCGCGTGCCGTTGACAGCCTATGCGTTGACAGCCAATCGCTATATGCATGAATTTGGCGCAAGCCGCGAAGATTTGGCGCAAATTGCTGTTGCGGCACGGCAATGGGCAAATTTAAATCCGCAAGCCTATATGCATGGCCCGCTGAGTGTTGAGGATGTATTAAATGCCCGGATGATTTCTACGCCCTTTACCAAACTGGATTGCTGTCTGGTAACCGATGGCGGGGCTGCAATTATTATGACCCGTGCAGACCGTGCCAAAGATGGGCCGCATACACCTGTCTATTTGATGGGGGCAGCCATGGAACATCATCATCGCATGATATCTGAAATGCCGGATCTGATGCATACATCGGCAAAACAATCCAGCCAGAACGCATTGGATATGGCTGGGTTTTCGGTCAATCAAATGGATAACTATCAGCTTTATGATGCCTTTACCATTAACACTATGTTGTTTTTGGAAGATATTGGCATGTGCAAAAAAGGTGAGGCGAAAGATTTCATCAAGGATGGTCGTATTGCCCCTGGCGGTGATGTAGCGGTGAATACAAATGGAGGCGGGCTGTCCTGTGTGCATCCTGGCATGTATGGCATGTTTGTGATGATTGAGGCAATCCGCCAAATCAGAGCCGGAGCTGGTGATGATGAAGGGTCACGTGGACAAGGTGGCTGGCTGGACAATGCCAAGCTGTCTCTGGCCCATGGTAATGGCGGGGTGCTATCCAGTCAGGCTACCACCATCTGGGGACATCCTGATACCGTGTAGATATTTATGTAAAAGGGCCTATCCCCCCTTGATTGGCAGTAAACAGGAGCAGAAAAATGGATTTAAATTATTCCGAATTTGAACGTGCTTTTCGCGATGAGGTGCGCGATTGGCTGGCACAAAATCTGCCCGCTGCTTTGCGTGACAAGGTTAAAAATCATAAACGCCTGAGTAAGGAAGACCATCATCTCTGGCATGAGAAATTACGCAGTCGTGGCTGGCTATGCTGGCATTGGCCGGTTGAACATGGCGGGACAGGTTGGACGCCGGTTCAAAAACATATCTTTGAAGAGGAAATGATTGCTGCCGGCGCGCCGCGCATCATTCCTTTTGGCCCCAACATGCTGGGCCCTGTGCTGATAGAATTCGGCTCGGATATCCATAAAAAAACCTATTTGCCGCGTATTCTGAACTGCGAGGATTGGTGGTGTCAGGGGTATTCTGAGCCGGGATCCGGTTCAGATTTAGCCTCTTTGAAGACTAAGGCAGAGCGGCAGGGCGATGTTTATATCGTGAATGGCCAGAAAACCTGGACAACATTAGGCCATCATGCTGATAAGATGTTTTGTCTGGTACGCACAGACCCTCATGCAGACAAGCCGCAAAAGGGCATTTCCTTTTTGTTAATAGATATGGACAGCCCGGGCGTTGAAGTGCGGCCTATCTACACGCTGGATGGCGAGCATGAGGTAAATGAAGTTTGGCTAACAGATGTGCGTGTGCCAGTTGAAAATCTGGTCGGTGTAGAAAATGACGGCTGGACATACGCTAAATATCTGTTGACCTATGAGCGTACTGGTATTGCTGGCGTAGGCTATTCCAAGCAATTGCTTTCGCATTTGAAATCGCTGGCGCAACGGCAAAAAGAAGGGGGACAACCTCTGGCTCAAGACCCGCTTTTTGCTGCCAGGCTGGCAGAAGTGGAAATTGATCTGATGGCGATGGATATGTTTAACTTGCGCACCGTATCTGCGGCAGGGGCTGGTAAAGCGCCCTCTGCGGAAAGCTCGCTTTTGAAAATTAAGGGTACACAAATTCGCCAGCGTATCTCTGAGTTGCTGCGTCAGGCAGTTGGGCCTTATGCCTGTCCCTATATTTCTGAACAATTTGACGAAGGCTATAACGAGCCGCCTATCGGCCCGGAAGATGCTATGCCGCTAGCCCGTCAGTATTTTAATCTACGGAAATTATCAATCTTTGGCGGCTCGAACGAAATTCAGAAGAACATCGTTGCCAAAACTGTTTTGGGACTGTAGCTGGAGATAACTGAGATGGATTTTAACCTTTCTGAAGAACGTAGCCTGCTAGCAGCCAGCATTGACCGATTTTTGCAAAATGCGGATTCTACGAAAAAAATAATCAAGGGAGGCGATCACAATTTAGCCAATGATGCTGGTTTCTGGCAGGAAGCAGCCGAGCTGGGACTGATAGAAGCCTTGCTGCCAGCACAGGCAGGCGGGCTGGGCGGTGATGGGCTTGATTTGATGCTTGTGTTTGAGCGGCTCGGCAAACATTTGATCAATGCCCCTTTTCTATCGACTGCGATCCTGGGGGCTATGCCCTTATGGCAGCAAGATGCAAAAAAATATAGTGCCCTCTTGGCCGATGTTGGGGCAGGCACGTCCAAGCTGGCGCTGGCAATAAGCGAGACAGATTCGCGATACGATATTTACCATGCTGACACCAGAGCAACCTCGCGTGATGGCGAGCATTATCAGCTATCGGGGCATAAGGCTGTTGTGCTGGGTGCAAGCGATGCCAGCCATTTGGTGGTTTCCGCCAAATTAGAAGGGGAGGAGGCAGGCATTGGCCTGTTTTTGATAGATGGCAAGGCAGAGGGGCTTAAATCGCGCAGCTATCAAACCATTGATGCGGTGCTGGCATCTGATATCTGGCTGGAAAATGTGCCTGCCAGCTGTATTACAAGAAACGGTGCAGATATTCTTGGGCAAACCGCGGCAGCCGGGGCGCTGTGTTTATCGGCAGAGGCGGTAGGGCTGATGGATGTAATGAAGGACGCCACCATTGAATATGTAAAAACGCGCAAACAATTTGGCCGTTCTATCGGCTCTTTTCAGGTAATACAACATCGTCTGGTAGATCTATTAATGGAGATTGAGCAAACCCGCTCTGCGACCATGCTGGCGGCCGCGCATCTTTTTTCGGAACCAGATATGCGCGATAAACATATCTCTGCTGCCAAAAATCTAGCTGGCCGGATAGGCAAGCTTGTAGCCGAAGAAACTATCCAACTACATGGCGGTATTGCCATGTGCTGGGAGACTGATATTGCCCATTATGCCAAACGCCTGACGATGATCGACCACTATTTAGGTGATAGTGACTATCATTTAAAACAGATGATGCGGCTTTCCGCTTAACAGGCTTTTACGAAAGGAAGAAGCGCATGTCCGAGGCAACTATTATCATTCGAGCTGATGGGCCCGTATTGCATGTGATAAACAATAATCCTAGCTCGAAAAACTCTCTATCTGCTGGGTTTATCGACGGCTTCACTGAATTGTTAGAGAGCATTGAGCCATCTTTGGACAAGGGAAGGGTGATAATCCTGAGCGGAGCAGGAGGTTTTTTCTGTTCTGGGGGTAATTTAGATGGGCTAAAACAACGTTCAGAAAGCGATTATGAACACCGCAGAAGCAATGTTAATAAAATAAATAAGATGATTCTTTTGATGCGCTCTTGCCCTTTGCCGATTATCGCAGCGGTGGAAGGCGGGGCAGCTGGTGCGGGGGTTGGGCTTGCGCTTGCCTGTGATATGATCTTTGCCGCAGAAGCGACATTCTTCATGGCAGCTTACGTTAAAATTGGGATCACGCCTGATGGTGGAATGACCCCTTTCATGGCCGAAGCAATCCCGCGCTGGCTGTTTGCTCAGATGGTCTTTACAGGTGATAAAATGCCCATCCAACGACTTTATCAAATGGGTGTGGTGAATGAAATTACAGCAAAAAATGCGGCTGTTTCATCGGCTTTAAAGATGGCAGAGAGACTAGCAAAAGGCCCCGCTCAAGCCTTAGCTATGGGCAAGGCGCTTATAAGCTCGGCGCGCCTAAAACCGCTTGGTGCTCAGTTAGATGAAGAAGCGCATATTGTGGCCACCGCACTTGGCAGTAAAGACGCAAGAGAAGGCATTAATGCTTTCTTGGAAAAACGCACGCCCAATTTTTCGTGATTCCTTTATAAATTAAAAAACCTCCTTTTTATTTGATGCATAGTTTTCTGATTTGCGACAAACAAATCTATTACAGCATTGACGACCGTCAAAAAATTCATGCATCCTTAAAATATAAATAAATCTAGTTAGTTAATTACTAGAATTAGTAAAAGGAGGAAGTTTATGAAAAAGCTTTATACAATGTTGGCAACTTCCGTTGCCGTGTTGATTGCTACTAGTGCAAGTGCCGATACGTTTGTCCGGATGGTATCTGGACCATCTGGCGGCTCATGGTATCCACTAGGTGCAAAAATTATGCAGGTAATGGAAGATGAAATTGACGGAATTGCGACCTCAAATACTTCGGGTGGCGGTATTTCAAACATTAAATCTGTTAATGGTGGGGATGCTGAAATCGGTTTCTCTTACGGTCACACCACGGCTAATGGGTATAACGCCAAAGGCAAGTTTGATAAAGAGCAAAAGAATATCCGGCATTTTGCAACGCTTTATCCATCCATGTTCCAAGTGGCTGCGCGTGCTGATAGTAATATTAAATCCTTTGCTGACATGAAGGATGCAAAAATTTCCCCTGGTAAGGCCCAATGGACTGGGACAGCGTTTGCTGAAGCTATCTTGAGCGCACATGATATAACTTTTGATTCTATTAAAGCTAACGGTGGCATTGTACACCACGTAGCCTATACAGAATCAATAGCTTTGATGAAAGATGGCCAAGCTGACGTATTTATGGCCGCTACAAATATGCCGCAGGCATCGTTTCTAGAGTTAGAAACCAGCCCAGGAATCCGCTTTATTGGTTTACCTAAAGCAAAGCGGGATGAAATTGTTGCTGCAAACCCCGGCTTTATCCCTGGCACAATGCCAAAGGGCGTATATAAGAGTGTTACTGAGGATATTCACACATTGGGGATTGTTGTAAGTATGGTTGTCAACAAAGACCTTTCTAATGAGTTAGTCTACAAAATGTGTAAAAGCTTCTGGGCAAACCATGCAACCTTTGCAGAAGTAAAGTCAGTTTGGAACCGTGTAAAGCTTGAAAATGCTCTCGATGGTATGGGCGCGCCTTTGCATCCAGGTGCAAAGAAATGCTACGAGGAACTTGGTGTAAAGACCTCTTAAACTCTCCTTGAGACAAACACAAAAAGCGGAACTAGCCTCCAAAATAATTTTTGAGAGGCTAGGTCCTCGGAGGAAGGATAGTTTATTAAGGAGAAAGAAATGACCGACAAGGCCTCGCCTAAAGATGTGCCTTTTGCCCTGCCTGAAGAGAAAAAAATAGCCGGCTTCCTTGAACGTCTATTGGTTACACCTCGGAAACTGGGACTTGTACAGGTAATATTAATATTTGGCGCACTCATTTCTGTTGGTCTTGGCTTATATCACATCTATGTAGCAGTATTTGGGCCGCCGGAAGGACGATCATTTAGGTCTATTCACTTAACAGGAATGTTGACCTTGGCAATAATGATGTATCCATTGATGCGATCTTCGGTCACTGCACCGCTAAAAACATCATCACATTTTTTGGGTGCCTTTATTGATTTAATTATCATTTCTGCGGTTTTCTTTGTCCAAATCTGGACGCTGTGGGATATTGATGCTTTTCACATGCGGTATGGGAACAAGGAACTCCCAGACCTTATTGTTGGTGGTATCCTTATCGTATGTATCCTTGAAGCCACACGACGCGCAGTTGGGTGGGCTATGGTTGCTATTACATCATTTTTTATAATACATACTCTTTATGCTAATTATTTTTTCGGCCTATTTTATGGGCCGCCGGTTCGATTTGGTAAATTTATCGATACCTTATTTATGAGTTCTGACGGTATTTTTGGCATCCCACTATATGTTTGCGCGACTTATATCACGCTATTTATTATTTTTGGTGCGCTTCTTATCCGAACTAATGCCGGGCGGTTTTTTATTGAATTGGCGGTATCTTTGACAGGCCACCGTATTGGCGGACCTGCCAAAGCAGCTGCTGTGGCGTCGGGATTCATGGGAACAGTGTCGGGCTCAGCGGTTGCAAATGTGGTAACCACGGGCTCTTTTACTATTCCATTAATGTCAAAAGTTGGTTATCGGCCAAAATTTGCCGCAGCGGTCGAAGCGTGCGCCTCTTCTGGTGGTCAAATTACTCCGCCAATAATGGGTGCGGCTGCGTTTATCATAGCCGAGTTTATAGGCGTGCCTTACACGCAAATTATTGTCGCAGCAGCTATTCCCGCTTTACTTTACTTTGCTACAATTTACTTCATGGTGCATTTAGAGGCAGAAAAAGAGGGGGTTGGCAGGCTATCCAAAACAAACCTCCCCAATTTTTTTGAGGTTTTTAAACGCGGCTGGTATCTCTTATTAGCGCTTGCGGTATTGGTGGTAATGCTTTTATTGGGCTATACGCCGATGCGTGCTGCTTTTTTTGGTATTGTAGCGCTTATCGGGCTGAGTTTTATTCGTGCAGAAACACGCCTCAGCCCGGTAGACATATTAGCCGCCCTAGAAAACGGTATTCGGGCAACAGTGGCTGTTTCTATTGCTTGCGCTTGTGCGGGCCTGATCATTGGCTCGGTATTTGTGTCTGGGCTTGGATTAAAGTTCACCCAATCCGTTATTGAAATTTCGGGTGGTAATTTATTAATACTTCTATCTCTCACCGGGGTTGCAGCGATTATTCTTGGCATGGGCATCACCACAACGGCGGTTTATATCACCGTAGCCGCTCTGATTGTTCCTGCGGTAATTAAGGCTGGTGTCGAGCCTATTGCAGCACATATGTTTGCCTTTTATTTTGGTGTGGTTTCGACCATTACACCGCCTGTTGCTTTGGCATCTTTTGCCGCCGCCGCCATTGCCAAAACGCCGCCTATGGCAACCGCAGTGGAATCAACAAGGGTTGGGATCGCCAAATATCTTGCGCCCTTAATCTTTGTCTATAATCCATCCTTGCTGTTTGTTGGCCCGTTATGGTTGACCATGATTTCAGCTGTGCAAGCGTTGTCTGGTCTGTGGGTATTGTCACTGGCAATGGAAGGCTGGTATCGTGGCAGATTACCAACGCCTAAGCGACTTGGTTTGCTTATTGGTGCAATAGGGCTGTTATTGCCGCCTAACATTATGCTTGCGGGTATGCCAAGCTATTATTTCTGTATAGCTGGCCTTGTTATTTCTTCCATTTTTGTCATGCAAAGACGGATACAAACAGTGGGGTATTGCATATGATCAAAAAAGTTTTTATTGGCAAGCCGTTGCATTGGATTGTGCTCACCGTGCTTATGATCCCGGGTTATTTTGCTGGAAATGCTGTTTTTCATACAACCAACTTTGTGCCATGGGTTTCCATTTTATTTGGTTTGACTTTTTTGCTCATTATCCTTTTTTGGTTAACAAGCAATAAGGATGATATCCTAACACGTGACCTTATTATCGATGAAGATGAGGCAAAGTTGAGGGAATATGTTGACTAAGACACCCGGGCCAGTGACAAAACGGGCAGCGGATATTCTTGTAGAATCTCTCTATCAACACGGTCTTGACCGTTTATTTTTAGTTCCAGGCGAAAGCTATCTTGCTGTATTGGATAGCCTATATGACCAAACCTTCATTGATGTAGTTACCTGCCGTCATGAAGGTGGTGCGGGCTTTATGGCGGTAGCAGATGCCAAGCTTACAAAAAAACCAGCTGTGGTCTTTGTTAGTCGCGGGCCCGGGGCAACCAATGTGTCGATAGCGGCCCATTTAGCCGAGCAAGATGGCGTGCCACTGGTAATTTTTATTGGGCAGGTCGCTGAGCATGAACGCGGACGCGGCAGTTTTCAAGAAGTAGATTACAGCGCGATGTTTGGCCAAATCGCCAAATCTGTCTTCGAAGTTTCTAACCCCGATAAATTATCTGAAACCATTTCCCGCGCATTTTGCGATGCCCAGAGCTTAACCAAAGGGCCAGTAATTATTTCGGTAATGGAAGATATGCTTTGTGCGGATTGCGATACCCCCAATTTTCCGGTGTTAAAACCCGCTATTTGCGGCATAGATGAACATCATGTGGAACAGGTAAGAGAGGAATTAGCGCAGTCCAAGCGGCCTCTTATCATTGCCGGCGGCGCTTTTGACGCCCTGCAAGCCCGCCCCGCCCTCAAAGCCTTTGCAGAGGCGTATCGCATACCGGTGGCTACCACCTTTAAACATCAACAGATTTTTGATAATCGCTCAGACTTATTTGCCGGTCATCTAGGCTTTAAGATACCGCCGGCCCAGCTAAACTGTTTGCAAAAACATGATTTACTGATTGCAGTTGGTACCCGATTGGGCGATACCCCTACACAAAATTATCAGCTGCCTAGCCTGCCAAATCCCAGCGCGCCTATTATTCATATTGCAGATACTCCGGAGGCTATAGGCCGCGTTTTTCCAACCTATCTTGGCATTGTAACCAATCCAGTCGATTTCTGCCTAGCGCTAGCAAAACGAACGCCAAAGAATGTAGAGGCGCGGGCAAGCTGGGTTAATGAGATCAATAATTTTATAAAAAGCTTCCGAAGTTATACGCCAAAAAATCCAACAGACGGGATGGATTTTGCGCTTGTGGTTGAGGCGCTTTCGAACGCGCTTGGCGATGATGTTATCCTAACAATGGATTCCGGCAATTTTTCTTCTTGGGTGCATTTGCTATGGCCTTTTACGGGGCGTGAGCAGGTGCTAGCGGCGATTGGCGGGGCGATGGGGCTTGGCTTGCCAGCAGCTATTTCTGCTACCCTTCGTGTGTCTAATAAAGTTGTTATTGCCTTTGTTGGTGATGGCGGGATCATGATGACTGGCAATGAACTAAGCATAGCGGTTGCCCGGCAACTTCCGGTAAAGCTGGTTATTGCAAATAATCGAAGTTTTGGAACTATTCGATTGCATCAGGAAAAGGCTTATCCTGAAAGGGTGTCTGCGACCAACCTTTGCAATCCAGATTTTACGCTTTGGGCACGGTCTTTCGGGGCATGGGCTGAAACCCTCGACAGCCCAGAACATGCCAAAGATATTGTCGCACGCTTTTTGGCGCAAAAGGGCCCAGCGGTGCTGAATGTTCTTACCAGTACAGAATTGGTATCCGCGTTTACCTCTGTTGAACAGCTCCGAAAGATGCAAATTTCCTGAAAAGCTTTTTTCCCGTTCTGTAGGGGCTTCGCAAATTTATCAAAACGCAATATCGACTGATTGCAGGTCGCTTTGCTCTAACATACGCCTGGCATTGGGAATATCATTGGTTGCTACACGTTCGTTAGCAACCTTAAAAACAACACCTGAAAAAAGCTATTTACCCGGTGATAATTACCTGCCCTTGATCCGGAATAACCAGCAAATGATCGCCGGTCTTGATTAGCTGCGTGACATCGCCATCTGTAAACCTATCTACCATTGTCAAATTAGCCAATGCTGCGCCTTGCGCTAAAATGGTGTTGGCCTGATTAAACAGAATGGCTTTGGGGGCTATTTGGCGCGAGGTCATCTCAAACAGCATCCACGCTGTAGCCACGCCGCCTTTAGCAGTATTAAGCACGAGGACCACATCCTGGTAGCTTTGGCCGTATAATTTATGCTGCGGGCGTGAAAACACCCCTTTCAACCTGTCCAGATCATAGCGTGCAGAAAAATTATCATCTGCAACCAGCGCTATCCCCTCAACAGTGGGGCCGATACCAACATGACAGCAAAGCTCTGTTGTCATGATACAATCACTCCTTTTTCAGCAGACGCAATGCAGGCTTCCATAGGGGCCAGAGCCGGTTGATACCCATATCCGCCTAGAATATTCACAATCTTTGCTGAATTGCTAAGTAGTTTTACCCAGCCATTGGCTTCGCCTATCTCCCGGGCATATTGCTGATAAAAGCACGTGCCAACCAAAACCCTTCCTCCAAAAGCTTCGATAGCACTAACATAGCCCATGCTGGCCGCATCGCTATAGACTTGTGAAGAGGTGCAAACAATTACATCTGTGCTATCCACACGTTGTCTGCCGTTGCAAAGGCTGGCGAGTTGACTCATTTCTACAAGGCTCAGTTGCGGGGCAGCAAATACCACTACATCGACAGCTTCGCCCCGAGCAATGAAGGGTTGTTTCAAAGCAGTTGTAGCGTTCTCATCAATTTCTGTGATGCTAAGGGTATCGCCGCCCACATCCGCTAGCGCGTGGCATTCTGGCGTGATCCCGACTATATGAAATAGAGGGATTGAGCCATAACTAGCCATCGCTGCGCCAAAATGCTTTAACTGGTCAGAGTTAGGGGCGGCTTCAATGCCCTCAATTACCGGCACTTCCCAATAGCTACCTGCCATCCGGCCAATAGTTGCACCCAATACACCCCATTCCATCAAGTCTTGCGGTGTTTTGGTAACGCGGTAGCGTATAGTAGCTTGTCGATGCGCATCTAGATGCAAGCCATAGCGCGGAGTGCGCCCCGTTAGTCCTGCTGCTAGCGCAGACGGCCCACCCTCAAAATTGGACCGTGCCCCACAAACAGAATTGGAATAAATCACAACACCCGTATCACCATAGGCTACATGGTCGCCAAACACTGGTGGCATAATCGTCTGGTAATTAATACAAGTGTTAGTCATCATAATGCCCATCTCCTGACAGGCAGCAACAAAACGGCGTTCTAGATTAGCCATATCTTCGCTTTGGCCAATAGGCGAATAACAAGATAAATCTACTCCACGAGGGTCGGTAATCATTGGGATGCACACCCTCGCCCCATCTGTGGCCAATGTTTCCGTAAAGCTGACCCCAGCTTCCCCCAGGGATTCTGGGTCTGCCATCATATGTGCTTGGCTGACCTGAACCATGTTTTCCGCATCAAACATGCGCCCTACTTGGAGCTGATGTTCGATTGCCCATTTAACAGCTGGCCCTGCTTCACCAGCTAACATGGCCTTTTCCTCATCGCTTAGATTCATTTTACCCCCGAATTCTTTTTATAGATTTTCAGTTTAAACCTAAAAGCAAAGTTTATTAGCGGGCGCAGATAGCTGTCAATTAAAACTCTGTTGCTGAGGTTTTGGCATATTACTATCTGGCCAAAAATATGAATTAATAAAAAAATTTAACTTGGGAATGCTGTCTTTATTGGCCCGTCTATAATTTAGGCTATAAGGACGCTAGCCTATCTTGCCGTTCTAAGGGCAGGTGAGACTTGGTTAGTCGTCTTTTTTAAGGCGCTTGCGCAACGTTTTGAGGCCGATGTAAAGGCCTAAAGCGACGGCAGCTAAGATAAAGGTGTCTGTGTGCGACACTCGATCGCCGCCAAATAATGCTGAAATTGTGCCTAAAATATCCATAAGCCGCCTACCTTCATCAAATGGTCTTAATTCGCTCAGAAAACATTGCAACACCTGACTTCTTTTGCCAAGTTTTTAATCGTTAAATGGCCCCAACCCCGCTTGCATCGACGCGCTGTCAATGCCACTCTCATTGCTTGGGCTAACAGCGTTTTGCAAAGGGAGCTAAAAACCCATGTATTGCAATAAGGTAGCCCACTTGATTTCCATAAGGAAGATAGGCATATGACCGCTCAAAAATCAATTAACACCGTTGCTATTTTAATGCCCGGGGATATGGGGCATGGCTGTGCAGAAAGTCTGTTAAAACACGGTTTTCGCGTGATAAGCTGTATTGCTGGACGCACTGATAGGACAAAATCACTTGCGAATGCAGCGAATGTGGAATTGCTTGCAACGCTAGCAGAAGTGGTGGAGCAAGCCGACCTTATTTTGTCTATTTTGCCCCCGCAATTTGCTGTGGATATGGGAGCGCAGATTGCTCAGATCATGCAAGATATTAAAATCTTTCCAGATTATGCAGATTGCAATGCCATTTCCCCGTCCACTTCACAGCAGCTTGAAGAATTTTTTACTCCGCTTCCGGCCAATTTTATTGATGGCGGCATTATTGGTTTTAACCCTATCAAAGAAGGGGGTAAGACGCGGCTCTATGTTAGCGGGCCGGATGTTTCCTCTATTTTACAGCTAAATGAAAGAGGCCTCGTCATCAAATCAGTGGGGGATAAAATCGGACAAGCTTCCGCGATGAAAATGGTTTACGCCAGTGCCACCAAAGGCGCTTTTTCCCTATTTGCATCGGTTGCGGTAATGGCTGAATTGACCGGATTGCGAGACGAGTTATTTGAGGAGTTCGCGGCTAGCAAACCGGATATTTTAAAAAATATACACATGATGTTGCCTCGTATACCCGCAGATGCAGGCCGCTGGATGGCAGAAATGGATGAGATTTCAGAAACCTTTTCTAGTTTTGGAATGAGCCCTAAATTTCATCAAGGCGCAAGGGAGCTTATGGCATTAGCGGATAAGACACCCCTGGCTAGCAAGACACGTGAAACTCTGCCAAACAATCTTAACATAAATGAGGTGCTGGAAATGTATGTTCGCGCGTTAAAGGACAGCTAAGCTAATTTTCAGGGGAGGCAGTAAAAAGATGGATTGGATAGATGCGATAATGCTACCAGCTGTGATGATTGCGTGGCTTTTCTTATCCTATGATGTGGTGAACCGGCTATGTGTTCGGTTTAGCTGGAAGATGCGCGGCGGCGGCGGCATGATATTTTGGATAGCGGTGGGATTTTCTGGCGGTGCGTATTTAATGCATCTTTTCAATGCATTATAGCCAATTGGCGTAAAAAAGGGACTGCCCGAGAGCAGTCCAAGTTTAGGGAGGAAGTGGGTATAATCCATCGGACCATACGCACATTCCTTTATACGTGCGGAAAGTCAGCTTTGAATCACATTTTTCTGCTTTATGCTATGGTGATATGGGGTATGGCTTTTCTTGCTTAGATTTTGGCATGAGTTAAGTTCCCATAAATAGTTGCAGGCCAGCCCCTACTACCGCGCTGCTGAACAGAATGCGGATAATGCCCCATTTTAAATAAAAGGCGAGGCCTGCACTGAAAGCAAACAGGCTAAGGGCTATCCCTTCAAAGCTGGTTAATTCTGGTTGCCATAGGGTAAGTGGACCAAGCAGACGCACCTCAATTTCGGCAAAAAATACATGTAAAGCAAACCAAAGCGATAGGTTCAATATTACCCCCACAATGGCTGCCGTTATGGCCTCTAATGCCCCGGCAATACGCGGCTGGTTAGAAATCCATTCAATATAGGGTGCACCTGTAAAAATCCATAAAAAGCAGGGAACGAATGTAACCCATAACACAATCATTGCGGCGCTTAGGCCAAGCCATAGGCCTCCTTCCTTGAACCCTGCAAGAAAACCAACAAATTGTGTAACGAGAATAAGCGGGCCGGGCGTGGTTTCTGCAAGGCCGAGCGCGTCTACCATTTCAGGGGCGCTTAGCCACCCAAAAGCCCCAACAGCATCTTGTGCCAAATAGGCCAAAACAGCATAGGCGCCGCCAAAGGTAACAATAGCTAGCATAGAGAAAAAGTGCCCAATTTCTATGAGCAAATTAGGGGCGTCAAACAAGGCTAATCCAGCCAGCGGTGCAAGCCAAATAATCATCCAGATAAACACCGTTTGCCCAGTTTTTCTGGCAGAAGGATGCGCTAGATCGTTTGGTCGTTGCATTTTTGACTTCCCCAGCATCAGCCAGCCAAACATAGCAGATGCCATCACAATAATTGGAAAAGGAATGGAAAGGAAAAAGATACAAACAAATGCAGAGCTGGCTATTAGCCAATGGATAGGGCGGGAAAGCGCTTTCTGGGCAATGCGCAGCAGTGCTTGCACTACAACAACGAGAACGGCTGCCTTAACCCCATAAAAGAGGAGGGCAAAAATTGGAACATCGCCATAGAAAGCATAGGCTGCTGCTAAAGCCATGATAATGACCGCACCCGGCAGAACGAAAAGTAACCCTGCTATAAGCCCGCCTAGCGTGCCATGAAGTCGCCATCCAGCATAGGTAGCTAGTTGCATTGCCTCAGGGCCAGGTAGGAGCATACAAAAGCTTAGGGCGTTTATAAACTGGCTCTCTGATAGCCAATTCCGCATCTCAACCACCTCACGGTGCAGGAGTGCGATTTGCGCAGCAGGACCGCCAAAAGATAAAATGCCTATTTTCCACCACAGATAGCTTGCGTCGGCAAGAGAAGTGGAATCAATTTTGCGTGATTTATCCATAAAGGAATGTGCCAAGTGACTGCTTAAAGATTGTTTTAATGCCAAACAGTACGCATCGGAAACCTATTTGTCTATGTAAGAGAGAAAGTGAAAAGAAATCTTCTATTTATATTTTCTTGAGAATTTAAGGCGAGGAGTTTCTCTTATATGGCCCTTTTTTCGTATCTGGCAGGCGTTTACTAATAAATGACATAGCAAATATCAACGGGATAATACGAACGGTGTGATGAAAAGCCACAAAAGCCACATCAAAGCCAAATATAAGCGCTAGCAGAGTAACCTCGTACAACCCGCCCGGCACGAAGGCAAGCCATAATTCTAAAAAGTTGAACCCTTCCATCATCGCCATAATGATTGTAGCAATAAAAAACAGCCCGAGGATAAAGACCGTGGTTATAAAGGCGTCCTTTAGATAGCCAAAAACTTCTTGAAAGGGTACTTTTGCTAGCCGCGCACCGATGGCTCCCCCAATAGCTAATTGTGCTAGAATGACAAATTCATTTATTCGCGGCAAATCTGCCCAACCCATAAGATGAAATAGGATAGACAGGCACATAGGTCCCAAAAGATAGGGCAGTGGTAGGTGTAAAATAAAAGCAATTCCAAGCCCCGATACAGCAATAAAAATAAATAAGCTAGACTCAAAAAGCGGCAAATCAAAAATGCTGGGCATCCTAGCTAATGTAAGATTAGAGGCAGAAACTGCATCCCCACCTTGAATAAAGGCTAGTAAAAGCGGTGTAGATAAGAATACAACAGTCACCCGTACTAGATGAAATAGCGCGACCACATGGTCTTTTTCTACTAGTTGGCGTGCTAATATCATGGCTTCTGCCTGACCTCCTGGCAAAGAGCAGAAAAAAGCCAGTCTTTTGTCATAGCCTCGCCATCTGGTCAGCAGTTGATATCCGGTCATACAAACAATAAATGTGGTGACCATCATTACTATAAGGCTTTTCCACCAAATAGTAATTTGTAGAAGCATCTGCTGGTCAAAGGTTGCACCGATCATCACTGCCATACCTAAAATGACGGGAATATGAAACCAACGCGCAACGCCGAGATAAGGCTGAATTGGGCGTACCAAAGCACCCCCAAACCAAACTCCGAACAAGCTACCCATCAGATAGGGGGCAGGCATGCCAGCTTGAAAAAATAGCCAGCCAGTTGACAGAGCTAGGGCAAAGGTAGCGCCCATTTTTACTAGATCATCACGCAACATATAAATTGAGGGCATATTAAGGTTTTAATCCATCTGCGAATGTTAAACCTGACTGATGAGGCACAGGCGCACAATGAGAGCAGTTTCCAGATTATCACGCATTACTTGCTTCGCCGCATCTGGCCTGCTCTTTTTAATAGCAATATTTATATTTTCATTTTCTGCCAGTGTAATGGGCAGGCAAGTCTTCACATCATAGGCTGTTGAACCCAATTATACCATCATTTGTGAAAACTGGTTAAGATGTTCTTTTAGAAAATAATTGCCGGATCCTTTGCAAATGTTGGCTAATTATTTGGCGCTAGTTTGCGAGCTATTTCCGGTGCTGCCTTATTCTAAGTTAGTGTATAGCCTATATCGCTCCATTGCACCTATACTCTTTTTGGAGAAGCGCTGAGAGGTGTCTTTATTATTGACCGCGGCGTGGCCGCTGGGGCAGGTTGTTTCCAGCAGCTTTTCTGTGATACTTTTTTACGTTTGGCGTTCCTTCTATGTTTTCCATTCTGGTCAATGATATTTTGCCTGTTTTCTCAGTTTTGGTGCTGGGATTTTGGCTTGGCAAAATTAAACTTGTATCTCACGAAGAGGCTAGCGCCCTAAACCGGGTTGCCTTTCTTGCCTTGCAACCACCACTGATATTTTTGCTTCTTAGTCAGGTTGATTTATCGTCTATCTATTATTTTGCCATCCTCAGCTATGGGGTAGGGCAAGTGATTATCTTCACCCTTTCATATTTGCTCTGCCGCCATGTATTAGGGCATGAGCTAATGGAGAGTTGGCTTTTGGCCATGGCGATGATTTTTGTGAACTCGCTGTTATACATCTGGCCGATATCTACCCTAATTTATGATGAGGCTGGTAATATTCCAATCGTTGCGATTGTGGCTTGGGATGCAGCGATAACCTTTGCTTTTTTTGTTATCTCCACTGATTTGCTGGCTTACAAAACAGCTTCAATGGCAGTCTCTTTCAAAAGGCTAGCGCAAAATCCAGTGCTATTAACGATTATTTTTGCGATTAGCTTTAACCTGTCAGGCCTGCCTTTGCTAGCACCGATAGAGACCGCGCTGAATTTTCTTAGCGGGGCAACCGCACCTGCAACCCTATTTGCGCTGGGAGTGATTTTATCTGCAACTCGCTTGATGCCTTCGCGCACGATATGCCTACTGACCGGAATAAAGCTGTTTGGCCTACCGGTGCTAGTTGCAGGTTTATTGATGGCTGGAAACTGGCCCGCAGACTGGAGCAAGCTATTGGTGTTAAACGCGGCTGGACCGGCGGGAGCGATGCCTTTCGCCATTGCTATGTTATATGGGGTTAGCACCGCGCGTATTGCCCCTTTAATCATTTGGACGTCACTGCTGTCTTTGTTTACCCTAGCTTGGCTAGCGTGAGGAGGAATTGGATAAAAAACTTCGCTTTATTCAGGCTTATATTTAGAGCTTGAATTGAGGCGCGGTGCCTCTAGCTGGTTAAGGTCACAATGTACATCTAGCATAGCCGAGAAATCATCACCGCCAAAGCCGCGGGAACGTGCAAGGTTAAACGCTTCCCGGGCGGCAGCAGCCATGGGCATCGAAACAGCTTGTGTATTTGCTGCCTCCACAACTAGGCTTAAATCCTTATGCGCTAAATCAATGGTAAACCCGGGGGCTTTATCATCGCTAAGCACTTTGGCAGGCCAAGCTATTTTTAGCTGGCCATTTACAGCGGTTGTGCCATACAGAACATCTAGTGTGCTATCCAGATCAAGGCCAAAACCACTGGCCAGTGACAGGGCTTCTGCATTCATCTGGCAATAGGAAATTGCAAGGAAATTATTCACCAGTTTGGTGCGCGTGCCTGCGCCTTGCGCCCCGCAATGAAATATATCACTGCCCATCAGCTCCAATAGGGGCAAGACGCGCTGATACCCAGCTTCTCTGCCGCCAACCATAAATAAAGATTGGCCTGTGTCGGCGTGCGAGGCCAGTCGCCCAACCGGTGCATCAATAAAATCAATCTCTTTTTCTGCACAGCAAAGTGCAACAAAATCAGTGGTCTCTGGGCTAACAGTGCTCATATCCATGACCAGCTGGCCTTTTTTTGCATGAGTTAATATGGCGTCAGCGCTGCCAGAAATCACTTCGCGCACGATAGCAGAATTCGGTAGCATGGTGATAAGAATATCCGATTTTTCGGCAATTTCAGCTATAGACCTGCAGCCTTGCCCACCTTTGGCAATTGCCGCCTCTAGCTGACTGGCCACCACGTCATAAACATGCACCTCATAACCGCCCTTGATGATATTGCTAGCCATTGGCAGACCCATTCGCCCTAGCCCGATGAAACCAATTTTTTCCATAACGCGCACCCCCTGCCTTTTTAAAAATCTCATTTATGCTTATTCCCCTATCATGCTATGGCATAGGCGATCTACCAAATTATTTTTAAGTTGACTTATCTAGCACCTGCCCAAATCATTTAGCTTAAGCGTTATTAAAAGCAAAGGTGCAAAGATGTTGGATTTAGGTGGACGCCAGTCGATTTATCAGCCCGAACAAGAGGGGCTTATTTTCCCCGAACGGCCGGAAAACCTCTCTTTAAAAGAAGAGCGGAAATATCGGAAAGAAAGGCTGGTTGCGGCATGCCGTGCTTTTGCTATCCAAAAATTTGATTATGGTTTTGCAGGCCATCTAACCGTTCGCGACCCCGAACATCCAGAGCTTTACTGGACCAATCCTATGTGCGTACCTTTTGACAAGGTCAAGTTCTCTACCCTTATTCTGGTAGACCATGATGGTAAGGTTATCGAGGGGGAGTATGCCGTGAACCGAGCCGGGTTTGTTTTGCATGCTAATGTCCATGAAAAGCATCCCGATATTATTGCTATGTGTCATGCCCATACAATTTATGGCACGGCATGGGCTGCAACCGGCCGGCCGATTGAGCCTATTACACAGGATGCTTGTGCTTTTTTTGAAGATCATGTGGTTATCGGTGATGAAGCAGGAGCGGTGGCGGTTGAAAACTTTGCTGGCTCGAATGTGGCTACCGCCTTTGCCGGCGTTAAGGCAGCTTTGCACCAAAATCATGGCCTGTTGACGGCTAGCCGTCATAGCATAGATGCGGCTGCTTTTTGGTTTATTGCGCTGGAGCGTTGTTGCCAGCAACAGCTTGATATCGCCGCGAGCGGTATTGACCCGATTTATATCCCGCCGGAACGTGCGCGTTATAGCCGTGAGCATGTGGGTAGTGAATATATTGGCTGGTTACATTTTCAGACAATCTGGAACCAGCTTATTGAAGATGCGCCAGATATGTTTGATTAATAAATCTGTTTGGAGGGCTGTTTTTGCCTAAATGTGGTAGAAAGAACATTCTGTTCTTAATGTTTGACCAGCTAAGATTTGACTATTTAAGCTGTTATGGGCATCCGCATTTGCATACCCCTAATCTGGACTGGCTTGCCTCCCAAGGGGTGCGCTTTACCAATTGCTATGTGCAGTCGCCTATCTGCGGTGCCTCGCGGATGAGCTTTTACACAGGCCGTTATGTTAGCTCTCATGGTGCGGCATGGAATGGCTTTCCTCTAAAGGTGGGTGAGATGACGCTAGGGGATCATCTGCGCGAAATAGGTGGGGATGCGTATCTTATTGGCAAAACGCATATGCGTGCAGATGCCAAAGGAATGGCTCGGCTAGGCTTGACCCCTGAAAGTATCATTGGTGCAAGGGTAGCAGAGTGCGGTTTTGATATATTTGTGCGCGATGACGGGTTATGGGGAATGGGCCCTGATGGCGCTTATGATGAGCAAGCCTCAGCCTATAACCGTTATTTGGGCGATAAGGGCTATAAGGGCAAAAATCCATGGCATGATTTTGCAAATGCAGGTTTAGATGCGGAGGGAAATATCGCCTCTGGTTGGCTCTATGGGAATAGTCATTTGCCAGCTAATATTGCCGAAGAAGACTCAGAAACGCCGTGGCTTACACAGCTGGCGGTGAAGTTTTTGGCAAAAAAGGCAGATAGTGAAAAGCCGTGGTTGTGCCATGTTAGTTATATCAAGCCTCATTGGCCATATATCGTCCCCGCCCCTTATCATGATATTTATGGGCCAGAAAGCTTCCTTGCGCCCATCCGCGATATAGCAGAGCTAGAGGCCCCGCACCCTGTCTATGCTGCCTTTGCCCAGAATGCTATTGGCAAAGCCTTTCGCAATAGGGATGTGCGTGAAAAAGTACTAGGCGCTTACATGGGGCTGATTAAACAGATAGATGATCAGATGGGCGTGTTGTTTGACTGTCTGAAATCGTCTGGCCAAATGGAGAGCACAATGATTGTTGCTACCTCCGATCATGGGGATTATTTGGGTGATCATTGGCTTGGGGAAAAGGATTTATTTCATAACCCATCTGTGAAAGTTCCGCTGATTATCTATGATCCGAGCAAGCCGGCAGATGCGGGTCGAGGAAGTGTATGCGATACCTTAGTAGAAGGCATAGACCTTGCGCCCACCTTCACTGATTTTATGGCAGGCGTAGTCGCCGACCAATGGTTAGAAGGCCGCTCTCTGATACCGCTTTTATCTGGCAACACACCGGCAGATTGGCGCGATTACGTGATTAGCGAATATGATTATTCCATGTCACCTATCGCGGCAAAGCTAGGCATTGCTCCCAAAGATGCAAGGTTATTTATGGTAGCAGATGACCGCTGGAAGCTTATGCATTGCGAAGGTGGAATGCCACCCATGCTTTTTGATCTGAAAGAAGACCCCGATGAGCTTCATGATTTAGGGCGTCACCCTGATTATCATGAAGCACGAAAACATGGTTATGCGATGTTGTATGACTGGGCGCTTCGGTGTGGCCAGCGCACCACCCTAAGCACTGACGAGATTGTCTCAAACCGGGGTAAGTCGCGGCGCAAAGGGATTGTTTTGGGGCTTGAAAAAGCAAGCGATGCTGAGGCAGAAATTCTTGAAAAATATACCGGAAAACCCCCGGCTCGGCCTTCTTGAATCCTGCCGCTACCATGCTAGCAATGCAAGCGTGATCGCGGGGAAGGCAAGAATGAGGGCTACCCGCGTTATATCGGATGCCACAAAAAATAAAACCGCCTTATAGGTTTCCTGCATTGGCGTCTTTTTGTCCATTTGGTTCAAGATAAATAAATTAATGCCTACTGGCGGGGTGATCAAGCCAACTTCTACGACAATCAGTACTAGAATACCAAACCATATAGCCAGTTGTTCTGTATTTAGCCTAGCCAATGCGCCCTTGCTAACCCCCCTTAGCTCTAAGGCTCTAATTTGTTCACGCGTTAATTCTGCTCCTGATTCGAGGCTAGCTTGGACACTCTCCAACATTTCTGGTGCAAGCTGGATACCTGCAGCTAGCGCTTCTGCGGCGCGGTGGGCATGGAGTTCAGCTAGCGTTACAAAGGTAAAGTCAAGCGTCATAACAATTGGCCAGAAAATTGGAATCGTCAGCAAAATCATCGATAAGCTATCCATGAAACAGCCTAGAATGAGGTAAAAACAAATTATGAATAGCAATACAAAAAACGGGCTGAACCCTTGCGACCCTACCCAGATGCCTATCTCCTGCGGGACTTGGGTCAGTGCTAGAAACCCATTATAAAATGCGGCACCAAGAAGGATAAAAAATATCATCGCCGTAGACTGGCCAGTTGCATAAAAACTGCTGGCAAATGATTTTTTGGTTAACCCCCCTGAAAAATAGGCAACTAACCCGGTGCCAAACGCGCCGATAGAAGCTGCTTCTGTTGGGGTAAACCAGCCGATATAGATGCCGCCTACTACCACTAAAAATAGACTGAGGACAGGCCATACTTCACCCACAGCACGCAAACGTTCAGCATAGGTGCGGCGCGGGCGCAGGCCAGCAGATTGCGGATATAATCGAACATAAAGTGCGATAACAAGCATATAGCCTAAAGCGGCCATACCGCCAGGAATGAGGGCGGCCAAAAATAGCTTGGCGATATTTTGTTCTGTTAAGATAGCATAAATAACTAAGACCACTGATGGCGGGATAAGGATACCTAAAGTGCCACCTGCGGCAAGGGTCGCGGTGGAAAAGCCGCCAGCATAGCCAAGCCGCTTCATCTCTGGCATGGCTACTTTGCTCATAGTGGCAGCGGTAGCAAGCGAAGATCCGCAAATAGCGCCAAATCCCGCACAGGCCCCAATGGAGGCCATAGCAACTCCGCCCTTACGATGCCCTAGCCAGCTTTCTGCGGCATTAAATAGCGCCTTGCTCATGCCGCCAAGAGTCGCAAAATGCCCCATCAGCAAAAACATGGGTATAATAGATAAAGAATAGTTAGAAAAAGTGCTAAAGCTTTCATGGCGCAAGCGGCCAAAGGCAACACTTGTATCCCCAACAACTAGCACCATGCCGATAAGGCCAGTGACAAACATCGCTAGCCCAATAGGTACACGCAAAAATATCAGGAACAGCAATATTGGAAAAGAGGCAATGCCAAGGGCTAAATCGCTCATGGTCGCTCCTGTTCTTTTGATAAGCTATTTGGCTGGCCCGAAAGTAGCGCGATACCTTCGTAATAGACTCTGCAAACGGCAACAAATACAGTAACATATGCCATTATTAAAGACGCCGCATAGCCATACCAAATGGGCAATTCCAGCAACGCAGTTGTCTCATTGCTGCGATATTTATCGCCCAACCCATTGCCTAATTGCCACGCTATTAGAATAAGGGTTAGGGCAAAGATGATTTCGATGATGAACATCAAAACGCCTTGAAATCTTACTGGCATTTTATCGGTGAAGATAGCCACAAAGGCATGCCCTGCCTGTAATTGGCATAGGGGCATAAAGGCAAAAATAACCCCGACCATTCCAGCTTCTAAAAGCTCATAATCACCCGTGATGGGGCCTATACCGGCTTCGATCAAAAAACTGGCTAGGTTTGGTGCCATATTTTGAATAAGCTCTAAATGCAAAAAACTATTCAGCATTCGCCCCGCAATAGAAACGCATGTAAGCATGATAAGCGTGGCCAGCATGAACCCGCCAATAAGGCTGACGAGGCGTGAAATCTGTGTAACAAAACCTATCATAGGAGGAAAAATCACTCTAAATCCAGTGGCAAGCTCGCCCATTTTTTAATCAGCGAAGACAGGTATGAATGAGGTGAATTACTTACTAAACTGTTTGAGGCATCTATCTTGAAGTGCGCGCGCTTCAGCAACAAGCCCAGCCCCATCCAGACCTTTTTCGTCCATATCAGCAATCCATCTCGCATAAATTGGCTCAACAGCTTGTTGCCATTTAGTTACCTTATCCCCCTTCAATGTAATGATATTATTGCCATTATCAATCGCTAGCTCGCGGGCAGGTCCATCTTGACCAGATTGGGTACGCCCCGCAAACACAGAAAATTCCAGTCCTGAATTCTCATCAATGACAGCCTTTAAATCACCTGGCAAGCTGTTATAAACATCCCTATTCATGGCCATAATAAAGGTCAAAGTATATAACGCCGCCCCTTCGAATTCTGTATGGTTTTCCACAAGGTCAGGTACTTTTAGGGAGGTGGTAACCTCCCACGGGATGGTGGTGCCGTTCAATACGCCTTTAGATAGGCTTTCCGGTACGGCTGGCACCGGCATTGCCACAGGTGTTGCCCCAACCTGTTCTAATAATTGATTTACCACGCGGGAGCCACCGCGTATTTTCATTCCTTTTAAATCAGCAATTTCTTCAACTGGGTCTTCAGTGTGAATAACACCGGGCCCATGCACCCAGGTGCCAAGGATATGCATATCTGCGAATTCAGTATCCTTCATATGCCGTTCAAACATATTCCAAAAAGCACAAGAAAGTGCGCCAACATCCTTCATCAAAAAGGGTAGCTCAAACACTTCGGTTGATGGAAAACGTCCCGGCGTATAACCCACTACCGTCCAAATGATATCGGCAACCCCATTTACCACCTGATCAACCAGTTCAGGCGGGCGCCCGCCAAGTTGCATGGAGGGGGAATGATCTACCTTAATCCTGCCACCAGAATCTTTTTCAACCCTATCCGCCCACACATCTAAAACTAATTTTGGAGCATTTGCTGTTGCGGGGAGAAACTGATGCATCTTTAGGGTGACTTCCTGTGCGGACACCGATAACGCGCTCCCAAATGGGAGGGCAACAGCCATGGCCGCTACGCAAGAAAATTGAAAGACAAATCTTCTAGCAAGTGTCATGTTTTTCTCCGCATATCTTAGCTAGGGAATCTAAGGTAACTTCTCCGAAAATTGCTACCTGAAAAAATCAGATTTAGCAATAAAGTTGTGTTCTGCGCTGACAGTCTGAGAGCTCTTCGCTATGCTTCAGTAAAAAGGTTAAAGAAAATTATATAAGAAACGCTTGAATTAGTTATAAGGCCTAGCTTTAAAATCATAAAGGGGAATTTACGTTATGGAAATCTCAGGAAAAAAGGCGCTAGTGACCGGCGGGGCAAGTGGCTTAGGCGCGGCGGCAGCGAGGCATTTGGCTGAGCAAGGGGCGCAGGTTACCATTCTGGATTTTGATGCAGAGAAAGCCGCCTATATTGCGGATGAAATTGGCGGATTTAGCCTTCAATGTGATGTGCGGAACGAAGAGCAGGTAAAAGATAGCTTAGCCGCAGCCACTAAGCACTTCTCTGAAAGTCCGCGTATTATCATAAATTGTGCAGGGATTGCCGCAGGTGCGCGTGTGGTTAACCGTGATGGCGATGTATCTACGGCTCTATTCCGCAAGGTGATAGAGGTTAATCTGCTTGGCTCCTATTATGTGATGAGTTTTAGCGCGGCGGCGATGTTCGATTTGCCTGTATTAGATAATGGGGAGCGCGGTGTTATCCTCAATACAAGCTCTGCTGCATATGAAGATGGGCAAATTGGCCAAGCTGCCTATGCCGCTTCCAAAGGTGGGATTGCGTCTATGAGTCTGCCGGTAGCGCGGGAGTTTGCCAGAGCGGGAATTCGGGTAATGGCGATTGCGCCGGGCTTGTTTCACACGCCGATGATGGAAGGCTTGCCGCAGGCGACCGTTGCAGGAATTACCGCTAATATTCCGTTTCCAAACCGTCTTGGTGAGCCGTCTGAGTTTGGAAAATTAGCTGCTGATATTATTCAGAATCCCTATCTTAATGGCAGTGTCATTCGTCTTGACGGCGCGGTTCGCCTGCCCCCAAAATAGACGACACTTGTTAACTTCTCAACTGGCTAAACACCCTTATGGATTTTGCCTGAAGGTATTATTTATTTTTAACAATGGCAGATAAGAACTAATTTGAGATGGTTAACGAAGAATGTAAAACTTTAAATAGAACACCTACGGTAACGAAAGAAAAAGTTACCTGAGGTGATACTATGGGATTATAGAGATTGAGGTATATATTTTGCAGAAATTTCCCCCTGAGCGAATTATCTGTTTGACTGAGGAAACCGTAGAGACATTATATCTACTCGGCGAAGAGGCGCGTATTGTTGGCGTGTCCGGCTATGCGGTACGCCCCCCGCAGGTACGCAAAGAAAAGCCGCGTGTTGCCGCTTTTACTTCAGCCGATATCCCAAAGATTCTCGCGCTGAAACCAGATATAGTCCTTACATTTTCTGATTTGCAAACCTCAATAGTTGCGGAGCTTATCACCTTGGGGGTTACGGTGATGGCCTATAATCAAAGGGATATTGCTGGTATTTTAGCCATGATCAGGCATCTAGGTGCGTTGGTTGGGGCAGAGGCGCGGGCGGAGGCATTAGCTAAAGGGTATGAGCGCAGGCTGACACAAATAGCTGAGAATTCATTTCAGAAAACTCCACCTTTAGTTTATTTTGAAGAATGGGACGAGCCAATGATTACAGGCATTAAATGGGTTTCTGAGCTGGTAGAAATTGCTGGTGGGCGCGATATCTTTCCCCAGCTAGCGATGCAAAAAGCAGCGAAAGATAGGTTTGTTACCTCAGAGCAGGTTATAAAAGCAGCTCCAAATATTATCCTGGCCTCTTGGTGCGGGAAAAAGGTTCGGCCTGAGAAAATTACTAGCCGCCCCGGATGGCAGGATATTCCAGCCATAAAAAACCAGCAAATTGCTGAAATAAAATCTGCGCTTATTTTACAACCGGGGCCTGCTGCGCTTACCGATGGGCTAGATGCAATAAGAGAAGTCTTATCATGAGGGGCAAGCCAGCTGTTATGTCTTGGTCATCTGGTAAAGACAGCGCTTTTGCGTTGCAAGCCGCGCGTCAGCAGGCCGATATAGAAATAGTTGGGCTGGTTTCTACCTTTAATGAGACATTCGATAGGGTGGCTATTCACGGTACCCAGCGAGAAGTAGCCAAAGCGCAAGCAAAATCATTAGGTTTGCCCTTAATAGAAGTGGATTTGCCATACCCTTGCAGCAATGAAGCTTATGAAGCCTGTATTGGGGCATGCGTAGACAAGCTCAAAAATCAAAATATTTATGACTGGATATTTGGCGATTTGTTCTTGGAGGATGTACGCGCCTATCGAGAAAAACAGATGGAAAATATCGGCCTTACGCCACATTTTCCACTATGGGGAAAAGATACGCATCAACTTGCCGAGGACATGCTATCGGCAAAGCTCATTGCCCATATAGTTACCTTAAACCCAGATAAGGTGCCTAAAGATTTGTGTGGCACCCAATACACGCATCGCTTTTTAGACGCGCTACCAGAGACAGTTGACCCATGCGGAGAAAGGGGAGAATTTCATACAGTTGTATCCTTTGCACCGGGTTTTGCTAAGCCATTACACTTGCAAATTGGTAAAACAATAGAGCGGGAAGGGTTTATTTATACCGATTTCACCTTGCAGAGCTAGCATGGGCATTTTCCAAGAAAGGTTTAAATCCTTCCAAGGTTGAGAATTATGATGTCGTGGGTGGGGATATGAAGGGTTTTGCTTTGCGCCTAAGTTTTAATTCACGAAAGGTGATGAAACTGGTTGCGCTTATGATAAGCGCGCCTCCAATATATAAATTAAGGCCAGGCAAATCCGCAAACATAAGAATGCCAATAGCTGTTGACCAAATAATGCGCAAGTAATCAAGCGGCAGAACAAAAGAAACTGCTCCACGTTGCAGAGCCGCATACATAAGCAAATGACCGGCTGTCCCTAACCCGGCAATGAAAAATAGAAATAATAATTGCTGAGAATTGGGCCATTGCCATACGTATATGCACAAAACAAAGCCAATAGGGGCGCTACCTACCGCTTGCCAGAAGGTTATTGATAGAACGCTATCGCTTTTGGTGAGTTTTTTCGCGATGAGTAAACATACCGACCATGCAAATGCAGCATATAACAACATCATGTGGCCTAGCGAGATTGCAATATCTGGCCGCATCACCACAATAGTGCCAGTAAATCCAAATAAAATAGCGCTCCAGCGTCTTATGCCTACGGCCTCTTTTAAGAAAATTATCGATAAAAGCGTGGCAAATATTGGCACTGTGAAAAGGAGTGTCGTGGCTTCGGCTAGTGGCACAAGGCTTAGGCCATAGAACACACAGACCATCCCTGAGCCACCAAAAAGCCCGCGAGTGACTTGCAGACCGTATGATGAAGTCTCAAGCGAGCTTTTGCCTTTATAAAAAATCGCAGGAAGCAGAATAAACAGAACTAAAAAAGCGCGGAAAAAAACAATCACAAAAGGGTGTAAGTCTTCACTTAGAAGCTTCACGCCAGTTTGCATAAAGGTTGTCAATATTCCGGCGATTACCATAAATAAGACCGCAACTAACGTTTTTGGTGCTTTTTGTAATAACAGGCGTTTTGGTTTATCCATAAACTTGATTAAAGCGCCTTTCCTCTCCTGGCACCAATTAAAAACATTTTTCATGATTGTTGTTCTGCTAATAATGTCCAGCCAATAATGCCCGTCTAATAATATATGGCCAATATATGGTGTTCTATGCTTGACAAGCAGATTTGGTATTCTTTTAGTTAAAGATGAATCAAAAATAAAAATTTAATCTTTATCTGCAGGGGAAACAGGCATGAATACGCATTACCGAGTTGTGGTTATTGGCGGAGGGGTTGTCGGCGCATCTGTTATTTATCATCTGGCAAAATTGGGCTGGAGCGATGTGGTTATGCTAGAACGCTCGGTTTTGACAGCAGGGTCATCTTGGCATGCTGCTGGCGGCATTCATGCGCTAAACGCTGACCCAAATATCGCAGGTTTACAGGCTTATACCATCGATTTACTGAAGGAAATTGAGGCAGAGAGCGGCCAAGATATTGGCTTGCATATGACCGGTGGGTTAACGATGGCGGGTACGCCTGATCGATGGGAATGGTTGCAATCCGCCTATCGTGTTTTCCAATCTATCGGTATTGATGATTGCCATCTTGTTAGCCTTGAAGAAGCAGCCAAGCTAAACCCCATCATGTCCACTGATGGGTTGCTTGGCGGGATGTGGGCAGACCGTGAAGGCTATTTAGATACCACTGGAACGGTATATGCCTATGCACAGGCTGCGCGCAAACGCGGGGCTGAATTTTATGAACATACCAAGGTTGTAGCGCTAGAGCAGACACAAGATGGCTGGCGGGTAATCACGGATAAAGGTGTTATTAGGTGTGAGCATGTTGTGAATGCGGCGGGACTTTGGGCAAAACAGGTTGGTCGTATGGCTGGGATTGAGTTGCCTGTATCCCCTTTAAAACATCACTATCTTATATCTGATTCGATTCCGGCCTTAGAAGACATTGATTTCGAAGTTCCGATGACTGTTGATTTGGAGGGCTTTACCTATCTACGTCAAGACCAGAAAGGCGTGTTACTTGGTATCTATGAGCTGGATTATGAACATTGGGCAATGGATGGTGCGCCGTGGGATTATGGAATGGAGCTGTTTCAGGAGCAGACTGACCGCATTGAAAATGAGCTTACCTTGGGCTTTGAGCGCTATCCAGTTCTGCAGGATGTTGGCGTTAAAACATGGGTAAATGGCGCTTTTACCTTTTCACCAGATGGTAACCCGTTGGTGGGGCCTGTGCCAGACAAGCCGGGCTATTGGTGTGCATGTGCGGTGATGGCAGGCTTTCTGCAAGGGGGTGGGGTTGGCAAATCACTGGCGGAATGGATGATTCATGGTGAAGCTGAGGCAGATGTCTATGGAATGGATGTTGCCCGTTATGGTGATTTTGCTGAAAATAAAGAATATATTCGCCAGACAACCGGCCAGTTTTATTCGCGCCGGTTTGTGATGTCCTATCCAAATGAGCAACTTCCTGCTGGCAGACCTTTGAAAATGGCACCCGCACATGATGCGATGTGCCTAGCTGGGTGCCAATGGGGGCAGAGCTGGGATTTAGAAGTGCCGCTCTATTTCGCGCCGAAAGGGTTCAGCGAAAAGCCATCTTTGAAACGTTCCAATGCCTTTGATATTGTTGGTGCAGAATGCCGTTCAGTTAGGGCTGGAGTAGGCTTACTGGATATTACTGGGTTTTCTCGATTTGAAGTTACCGGCCCGAATTCAGAAACATGGCTTAACTCTATTATGGCCTCAAAGTTGCCAAAGCCCGGACGTGCCGCACTTGCCCCGATGCTAAGTCCGGAAGGTCGTATGAAGGGCGATTTGACCATCTTCAATTGGGGGGATGGCAGTTGGTGGATTATGGGGTCTTATTATTTGCGTGCATGGCATATGCGTTGGTTTAATGATTATCTTACCGATGGCGTTGTGGTGCAGGATATAGGGGAGGAATGGGCAGGGTTTTCCCTATCTGGGCCAAAATCAAAAGATGTTATTGCATGTTTGAATAAGGATGTATCAGATGCTCTTCCTTTTATGGGATGCGGAAATTTTGACATGGGGTTGTTGCGCACAAAAATTGGTAGATTGTCTGTCACAGGCGAGATGGGTTATGAGATCCATTGCCGGATGGGAGACCATATTGCTTTGCGTCGCCTCCTGCTGGAAGCAGGTGCAAATCTCAATATTTGTGAGTTTGGCTTTAATGCGCTTTTATCCCTGCGCTTGGAGAAGAGTTTCGGCATCTGGTCAGCTGAATTTACCCAAGGTTATACACCCGGTGCAACTGGCATGGATAAATGGATATTTTGGGATAAAGCTGATTTTGTTGGCCGTGCGGCTGCGATAGCTGAACGTGACGGTAACGGTCCGCCGCAAAAGTTGGTCACCCTTGAGGTGGATGTAGGCGATGCGGATGCCTCAGGCTTTGAGCCAGTCTGGTCAAAGGATAAGCTAGTTGGGTTTGTAACCTCTGGTGGCTATGGCCATACGTTAGAAACCTCTCTTGCAATGGCGATGGTAAATAGCGATTTAACAGACCTGGGAACGGAGCTAGATGTGCACGTTGTGGGCGTAAAGCGTTCAGCAAAGGTGATTGCGCCCTCGCCCTATGACCCCAAAGGATTGGTGATGCGTGCTTAAACAGGGTAGGCGTTTAGGGGAAAGTAAAAAGGAAGCTACAATGGAAAAGGCTGCAGATGTCATAATAATAGGGACAGGCGTCATCGGTGCCGCCACCGCTTTTGAGCTTTCCAAAAAAGGCTATAAGACATTGTCTGTAGACCGTAATCTCCAGATAGGGCATGGCTCTACCGCTGGCTCCTGTGCCATTATTCGTATGCATTACTCTACCTACGATGGGACCGCCTTTGCGTGGGAGGGGTATCATTATTGGCGCGATTGGGCTGATTATCTGGGGCTGGATAAAAGCCATAATTTAGCTAGTTTTAAACAATGTGGGTGTTTGGTTATGAAAACACCTGAAAACGACTTTATGCAAAAGCATATTCAGAATAGCCATGCATTAGATATTCCTATCGAAGAATGGGATGCAAAGCAGATTTTGGCCCGATTGCCTATCTATAATTTGGACAGCTTCTCGCCGCCTAAACGCATGAACGAAGAAGGCTTCGCTGAACCAAATGGAGGACATATTGATAGTGGGGTTTTCTGGCCGCTTGCTGGTTATGTTACAGACCCCGCGCTCTCTGCGCAAAATCTTGCAGAGGCGGCAAAGATGGAAGGTGCGCAATTTAAATTGGGCGTTGAGGTAATAGAGATATTGCAAAATGCCGGCAAGGTTACAGGAGTTAAGTTTAGGGATGGAGGCAAGGTTCATGCCCCAATTGTTGTAAATGTAGCAGGCCCGGGATCAGCGCATATTAACCAGCTGGCTGGCGTGATTGATGAGATGACAATCACTACCCGCCCATTGCGTCAAGAGGTGGTACACGTGCCTGCCCCAAAGGGATTTGATTTTGAATCAGAAGGGGTGATTGTCTCTGATAGCGATATTTCCCTTTATTGCAGACCCGAGCACGGCAACCATATTCTTATTGGCAGTGAAGACCCTGCATGTGATCCTCATCAATGGACTGCAAATGATACAGATTATGATGGAAATTTTTCCGAACAATGGACAACCCAAGCTTTGCGCTATGGTCAGCGTGTGCCAACACTGGGCATCCCTTCAAAAATGCGAGGTGTCGTTGACCTTTATGATGCGTCAACAGATTGGATACCTATTTATGATAAGACCAGCATTAGCGGCTATTACATGGCTTGTGGTACCAGCGGCAACCAATATAAAAATGCGCCTATTGCTGGCAAAATGATGGCTGAATTAATTGATTATTGTGAAGGGGGAAGGGACCACGATGTAACTCCTTTAGCCTTTAGATTGCCCTACATTAATCGTGAAATAGATGTTGGCTTCTATTCCCGACAGCGTAAGGTGAATACCGAATCCAGTTTTTCAGTATTGGGCTAACTATGGACAAATCATGGACTAGCTTTGGGCTAGCCTATGATAATTTTAGCCTTTTCTCTTAGCTCTGTTTTCAGGATTTTTCCAGTAGTCGTTTTCGGTAATTCGGTGAAAATAATCTTCTTTGGCCGCATAAATCCAGCAAGGCGCGCGCGGCAATGTTCGATTAAACTATCCTCCGAGACGCTTGCCCCGTCAGCGATTTCAACAAAGGCACAAGGCACTTCGCCCCATTTATCATCTGGCATTGCAACAACAGCCGCCAATTCCACGCTTTGATGTGTATACAGCACCTTTTCTATTTCGATAGAGCTAATATTTTCGCCGCCTGAAATAATGATATCTTTGGCTCTGTCCCGGATTTCTATATAGCCATCTGGATGCATTACAGCGATATCACCAGACCAAAACCAGCCATCTCGAAAGGCCTCATTGCTAGCCTGTTCTTGCTTAAAATACCCCTTCATTACAATATTGCCGTGAAATACAATTTCACCTTGCGTCTCACCATCTAGGGGTACGGGTTGGCAAGTGCTTGGGTTGAGAACCAGCACATCTTCTTGCATCTCATATGCAACCCCTTGCCGTGCTTTAAGACGGGCTTTTTCTTCGGCTGGCAATGCGTTCCATTCGGGTCGCCATGCGCAAACAACTGCTGGACCATATACCTCTGTTAGGCCATAGACATGGGTGATCTTAATACCTAATGCTTCAATTTCAGCAATAACAGAAGCTGGCGGCGGCGCAGCAGCTGTCATCATTTGAATGACTTGCGAGAATTCGCGCTGTTCTGCTTTTGAAGCGCCGGCAATCATCGACATAATAATGGGCGCACCGCAAAGATGGGTAATGTTGTGATCCGCAAAAGCGGTAAAAATTGCATCAGTGCGCGGGCTACGCAAAAACACATGTGTGCCGCCTAGCAAGGTAATTGTCCATGGAAAACACCAGCCATTGCAATGAAATAGCGGTAATGTCCATAAATAAACCGGGTGATGCGGCATTGTCCAAGTAACCACATTATTTACTGCATTTATGTACGCGCCGCGATGGGAGTAGACAACCCCTTTTGGCTTGCCTGTCGTGCCAGAAGTATAATTCAGCGCAAGGGCATCCCATTCATCATCTGGCAAGCTATAGGCGAATTCTGGGTCCCCCTCTGCCAGTAAATCATTATAGCTTATGTTTGTTTTGGCGTCTGCATCTGGACCTTCTTTATCACAGATATCAATGATCTGGATATCTAGGCCAGATAGGATAACAGCCTGTTCGGCAATTTTGCGAAATTCCGTATCTACCAAAAAGATTTTAGCCTCGCCATGGCTAAGTATATAGCCAAGTGTTTCTTTATCCAGGCGTGTATTATTAGCATTTAGCACCGCCCCCAGCATGGGTACGGCAAAGGTACATTCAAAGGCTTCTGGAATATTTGGTGCAAGCAATGCGACCACATCCCCTTTGCGAATGCCGCGCTTTTGGAGTGCGGAGGCAAGCTGACGGCAACGCCTGCCAACCTCTGACCAATTACGTCGGATGGTTCCATGTATTTCAGCTAACCTGTCACCGTATACACGCTCGGTTCGCTTGAGCATAGATAAAGGGGAAAGGGATACGAAATTAGCTTGTCGCTTTTCTAGCTCTGCGCCCTCAAAAAGAGATGATGCCTGCATCTGACCTGCCTTAATAATCTGTGTGCCGATAGATTGCTCTTATGATTATATCGGCTTACCATCAGTTTGGACAGCTAAACTCTAATAAAATAGGTCAGATATGGACGAGCAAATGGAAAATAATCTTGTAGACAAGTTTCTGATAGATAAAAGCAGGTTTGATGGCACAGTTATGGTTACTGGGGCAGGGGGGTGTATTGGTGCGTGGGTTATCGCTATCTTGAAGCGCTCTGGCATTTCCGTTCTAGCGCTTGATATATCCGAAAACCGGCGGCGTGTTGCCCTGCTTTTTGGGGAGGATGAGGCGGCTAAATTGAATTGGCAGGCTTGTGATATCACTGATTTTAGAGCCCTGCGCCATCTTGCTGAAACCCATAATGTCAGCGCGATTATTCATCTGGCTGGGTTGCAAGTCCCCTTTTGTGCAGCTAATCCAGCCCTGGGCGCGCGGGTGAATGTTGAGGGGACAATTAATATCCTGCAAGTGGCGCGCGAGATAGGTATTAAACGAAATGCTTATGCCTCGTCTATTGCATCGCTTGCACTGCCGCCGGGCGGGCCTTATAAAGAAACACTTTATGGCGCTTACAAGCTGGCTAATGAGTATAGTGCTTTTGTCTATTGGTCAGATTGGCAGGTGCCCTCTATAGGTCTTCGGCCAAATGTTGTTTATGGCGTTGCCCGCGATCAGGGGATGAGCTCTAAAAACACCACGGCTATCCATGCAGCAGTTGCGGGAAGCCGCTTTGAAATCCCTTACACAGGCAATTATAGTTGGCTCTATGCGGGTGAGGCGGCGGCGGCCTTTATTTCTGCAGCTAGTTTTGAGGCAACTGGGGCCCCTGTCTTTGATCTGAATGGTAGGTGTAAAACATTAGAAGATGGGCTTGCTATTGTAAAAGAGCTAGAACCTGATTCGGAGGTATCTTGCTCTGGCCCTGAGTTTCCATTTCCAGCTGATTTAGATGAAAGCGAACTTCGTGCCTTTGTGCCGGAATATCCTTCGATTTCCCTAAATGAAGGGGTAAGGGACACTTTTAATGGCTTTGCTGCGCTGAAAGCAGAAGGCAGACTTCCACCATTGCCAGAATAGCCCCATAATCTCACGATCCTTTATTGCCGAAATATCTCCTAAATTTAGGTGGTATTTCGCCGCAGGTAGACGCGAAAAGAAGTTTCTTCAAAATCTTTTTCCCCATCCTAATAATTGGCATGGAATTTGGATCCAGGAGGCTATCTGTTAACCTGCCGAGGCTCGATGCATCATGAACGCCAAAGAACACAAAGAAATTCTCGAAATCTGGCAGGTGTTGGGACTTTCATTGATTTATATCACTGGCGATAAGCAAGAATTCTTTAAAACTGTTAAAGAAGAGCTTGGCTATCAGTGGGATGGCGAAGGCTGGCGTAAAGTTACACAGTTACATTAAACACGCTTGCTAGCCACTACCGTCTGTCTTTTGAATGAGATACTTTATCAAAGCCAAGCTATTGTGTCAGCGCATTCCCTAGATATGATGCGGCTTCACCATCATAATTATGTAAAGTAAAGGGTGTGTTCAGCGATTTAATGAAGTCAGAAAATTTGCGCTGAAAATTGGTATGCACTTGGCCAGAGCAGTCAAAGCCATTGGTCATTACACTCTCTTAAATAACCCCAGAGCTGGCTCTGGCATCGACACCATGGATATCAATAAAAATCTGGTTTTCTGCAATGGCGTTCGCAAGTATATTTGTATCTAGCTCGCTTAGTTTTAATAGCCATTTAATTTTGATCGGATAGATGTCAAAGGTGGGGGTTGCGTTTGGTTATAGTGCATTTCCCGCTTTCTCCGACTTCCATCTTTTTAATGCTGATATCCCAACCTTCAATTACTTCAACAGCGCCCAGAATAAAGCTAAAAGGCGTGTCTCGCACGAGCGAATCTCGGATATTTTTTCATCGCTAAGGTGCCCTCGATAATGGGCTTTTGCATAGATACTCCTCTTAATAGCGATACCATCGCCCGGCCAAGTATTTCAATTTCTACGTCTGTTGCCAAGTTGCGTAAAGATAGACAAAACAGAACCCCGATATCTCAGATAAGAGAGAAGACGTCTATGCGGGTGAGGGCAAGTATAGGTTTATCCTTATTTGCACCGTCCTGTTTTAACGACGTGATGGCATAAGAAAAAAAGGTTTTAATATTCTAACCGCCATTAACACCTTTCGTATTCACATAAAGCGCATAAATAGATTGGCTAGCAGCCATAAATAGCCGATTTTGCTGGAGGCCCCCAAAACAGACATTTGCACAACGTTCCGGCAGAGCTATGCGGCCAATAGCTCTACCTTGCGGGTTGAACACCATTACCCCATCTAGCGCCTCATCGCCCATGCCCCATCCGCACCATAAATTACCATGAATATCGCACCGCATCCCGTCGGGAGTGCCTCCCTTACCGGCATCAATATGCACGCGACGGCTATTCTTGTTTATATCGCGTCCGTCATCAGACATATCATAAGCAAGGATGGTACGATTAGGTGTAGACCGGCTCGCGACAACATATAGGATACGTTCATCTGGAGAAAAGCATAAGCCATTAGGCCCGTCTATATCATCTGCTATCATGCATAGCTTTCCACTATATGGGTCTAGGCGATATATCGCAGGTTTGTTCTCACTCTTTTGCTTAATCCCCTCATAATTTCCCAAAATGCCAAAGGGCGGATCGGTAAACCATATAGACTCATCTGATTTTACAATCACATCATTTGGTGAGTTTAAAGGGCGGTTTTGATAGTTGTCAGCAAGTATGGTGATATTGCCGTTATATTCAGTACGGGTCAGGCGTCTGCCATGCTCACAAGTTACTAACCTGCCCTGGCGGTCGCGCGTATTGCCGTTGGCAAAATTCGATGGCTTTCGATAGACAGAAACCAACCCTGTCTCCTCTTCCCATTTCAAAATCCGCTGATTGGGAATATCGCTCCAGAGCAGATAACGCCCATCACCAAAATAGACAGGGCCTTCTGCCCAGCGGCAACCTGTATAAAGCCGTTCTACCGCAGCAGAAAAAATTGTTAGGTTATCGAAGCTTGGGTCAAGGCTGATAACATGTGGGTCCGGATAGCGTGGGTAAGGGCGCCACCCCGCGGTTTTAGGGGTCTCATCGTTCAACATTAATATCTCTTCTATATTGTTTCAGTTTCCCGTTTAGTGTTCCCGTTTGTTTTAGCACAGATTAACGCGCCCGTTGATTAAATCTACGTCCAATAATTGCCGACGCGATATTTGTCTTTTGCACATCAATAGCCCCGCCAGCAATCCCCCAACCCCATGCATCGCGCATTTTTTGTTCCATAGGGTAGGCAGTTGAATAACCATATCCGCCCATTAATTGCAGCGCCGCGCTAGTCACCTCGCGTGTAATCTCGTTTGAATAGCATTTCGCAATAGAACTATCTGCAATGCTTGGCAAACCGTTTTGTGCGCTTACTACCGCGCGATAGAGTAGCAGACGCGCTCCGTCTAGCTTCATTTTCATTTCTGCAAGGCTTATTTGTACAGCTTGAAAATCAATAAGTGGCTTGCCAAATTGCTCGCGCTCTTGAACATAGTTTAGCACGGTATCAAAAGCAGATTGCGCACAAGCAAGACTCATGGTTGTATTCCCGCAACGTTCTAGATCGAATGCTTCCATTAATTGTTTAAATCCACCTGCAGGAACGACGATATTAGAGGTGGGTATTTCTACATCATCAAAGAACATATCGGCACTTGGGATGCCGCGAAAACCCATATGATGTTCTGCTGCCCCAAAGCTGAAGCCACTAGCCTCTTTTTCTATAAGGACCGCACCAATGCCCTTTGCGCCCGGTGCGTCTGATAGCCGGCAGTAGACAACATAGGCATCGGCATGCCCGGCACCAGAACACCAGCGCTTTGTGCCATTAATAATTACTTTATTCTGCTTGAAAACACCTCTTGTTTTCAGGTCTGTAAGGGCGGTGCCTGCCTGTGGCTCGGACATGGAAACAGCAACGACCATATCACCGCTACATACCTGTGGCAGGATACGTGCTCGCATTTCTTCTGGGGCAAAATGGGCAATTGCCAGCGCCGGACCAAAGCTACTTTCAAAGACAGGGAAAGCAACCGCGCAAGAAATTTTTGCAAGCTCCTCTAGCACCAATACTGCATCCAGATGACTCATTTCGCCGCCACCATATTTGTTTGGCAAATTAACGCCCATTAGGCCCAGCTCAGCATAGCGTTTCAGCAAGCTTCGGGGCGGAGGTGTATTGGTTTTTTCAATTTCCTTTGCCAATTCAGGTAATTCTGCATGAGCAAATTTGTGTGTAGAGTCAATCAACGCTTGTTGTTCAGCAGATAAAGAAAAGTCCATGGAGTGCCCCCTTTATAACACATTATTTAACAAGCCTAGTAGGCATTACGGCCCTTTAGCAAGTCTTTGCATTTATCAAAAATCTGCTAGGGTTAAGAAAATCAACGAAAGTATCTGAAATAAAGCTCTGTTTAAGGAATAAAGGAATTTCATATGGCCAGCTCCCTATCCGATCCCACCGCATTAGCGGGCATTAAAGTTCTTGATCTTAGCCGTATTTTAGCGGGGCCTTCAGCAACCCAAATGCTGGCAGATTTAGGGGCAGATGTGGTCAAAATCGAAAACCCAAATGGCGGCGATGATACGCGCGGTTGGGGCCCCCCTTTTATCGAAAAAGAAGATGGAACGCGCAGCGAGGCAGCATATTTTGCCTGTTGTAATCGCGGCAAACGCTCTGTAAGTCTCGATTTTACAACAAAAGGGGGTGCGCAAACAGCCCGTAAATTAGCTAAAGCTGCTGATATTTTGGTGGAAAATTTTAAACCAAGTGGCCTCGTGAAATATGGTCTTGACTATGCGACATTAAAGGAAATCAACCCGCGCCTTATTTATTGTTCTATCACCGGCTTTGGTCAGTCTGGACCCTATGCAAACCGGCCGGGTTATGATTTTCTGATACAGGGAATGGGCGGGCTAATGAGCATAACAGGTCAGCCAGATGAGGCTCCTGGTGCAGAGCCGGTAAAGGTGGGAGTAGCCATTTGCGATCTGTTCACTGGTTTAAATTCAGTCAGTGCCATTTTAGCGGCTCTATATTATCGCACGCAAACCGGCGAGGGCCAACACATAGATTGTGCGCTGTTGGATTGTCAGGTGGCAATGCTAGCCAATCAATCTTCCAACTGGCTGAATTGCGGGATAACACCTCAGCGTATGGGCAATAATCACCCAAGCATAGTACCCTACCGAGTTTTTGCAGTTTTAGATGGGCATGTGATTATAAATTGTGGCAATGATGGTCAGTTTGTAAGGCTTTGCGACGCACTTGGTAAGCCAGAGTTGGCAGAAGATCCGCGCTTTAAAACCAATGAAGCGCGTTGTGAGAACCGCGCTTTAACCGACCAAATATTAGCGAATTTACTCATACATCACGAAAGGCAGTCTCTTATAACTTTACTTGAGGAAGTGAACGTGCCATGTGGACCCATTAACAATATTCCAGCCATTTTTTCGGACCCGCATATACAGCACCGACAGATGAAAGTGCAACTAAGCCGCGATGACGGAAGCTTATTCAACGGTGTTGCATATCCACCAAAACTATCCAAAACGCCGGCACGTTATGCAGGTCCACCACCAAAATTAGGTGCCCATAATAGAGATGTATTAAAGGAATGGGGAGTGCGCTAGGCGGCGCTTTTTAGGAAGAATTTTTAGCGGCTATTTTTGCTTTATCAAAATCTGAACGGAGTTTGGCAATTTGCCTTTTTGAGAGCTTTTTAATGTTGGAATAATCCTCCTTCCAGTTTGCCGGACCCTGCCAGCGCAAAGGTGAATGCCATGTAGTTCGTGGTTGTTCGGCTTTTGCGAGTAGCCTAAGGGCACCTGCTAAGGTTTTATCTTGAGATGGAATATCATGAGGGCGTCCACAACTATTCCCAAGCGGAAAGTCAGAGAAATAAAAGCGCGGTACGCCAACATGCTCTACAATGTCGCGCGCGCATCCCATTATTACACTTGGTATGCCAGCTGTTTCTGCTGCCCGGGCTGCAATTGAAATAGACTGATGACAAACAGGACAGTTTGGCACGGCAATAATGGCGTCTATTTTATCACTTCGCAGGCGCTTCACCAATTCAGGGGCGTCAATCTCAATGTTTGTACGCTGGGAGCGGTTTGTAGGAAAGCCATAAAGGCTATTTGCAATCTCTCCAATTTTACCACTTTCATGCGCGCGCTGCATTGCGGCAAGAGGCAAAAACGTGCCTTTATCTTCGGCGCTTGTATGGGTGCGGTCAATAGCAATATGGGATATTCTTAGATCTGGCGCTGGGTAGATAGGTAGCTGATAAACAGAAAAGAATTTAGCAGACCCGTTATAGGGCGCCCCCGGTCCCTGATCGCCCTTATTGAGCTGATAAGGCGCTGCCGTAGTTATAATTGCTATACGAGCATTTGACACGGGTTTGGATAGTTTTTTGAACGGGGTTTTATCAAAACAGGCCCATTCATAGGGATTGTCATAGCCGAGACCCAGATAATACTCTTTTGTGCGCTGTAAGTAAGCAATGGGCGAGTCTTTGTTTTCAGCCATCTTTTTTGCTCTAACTATCTGAGGTGTTGATACATTTCGTGAGTTATTTAGTCTTTTGGGGCGTGCGGGGCAGGTATCTCCACAGGCCCTCCTGCCTCTAGCCAGCCGGAAAACCCATCTAAGATATGTTGCACTTCAAATCCCATATCTATTAAGGTTTCAGCACTTAGTGCTGATCGCCAACCAGAAGCACAATGCAGAACAAAGCGTTTATCTTCGCCAAAAATTTCTTTGAAATAAGGACTCTGTGGGTCTATCCAAAATTCCAACATACCGCGTGGGGCATGAAAACTGCCAGGAATAAAACCCATCTTTTGTCTCTCCCGCACATCTCTTATATCAACAATGACCACATCTTCATCTTTGTAGAAGCTGAGGGCTTCTTTTGCGGTCACTTCTGTTATGCGGGATTTAGCTTGCATCACCATTTCTGAAACAGATGTCTTTAGCTTTTTCTTCATGCCGAATGCCCTTTTTTTAAACATTACTTTCCCATTTATAAGATAGGCTAGCACAGCACAGATCAAGTCTGCTGATCTGCGTAATTTCTGTAGCAAGATGTTTGACACCCAGCAGGCATTTAAGGATAATCAAGGTTTGCAGATGTCTGGCAGGGATTTTGCATTTACTTTGTTTTGATCTCATGTGTGATTGTGAAGACCAGTGAAGTATTAGAAGCGATGCGGCGCCTTAGTTATATGAAAAAATTGAATAAATCATGCCAGTCTTTAGTGTTTTCTGGACTATTCTCTGGGCTAGTATTTGCTGGAGTGATGGGGTTTGTTGGCTTGGCTGTAACAGCATATGTGCCTGCTTTTGCACAAACCAATGCAGACAGCGATGTAGACACCCCCCAAATTCCAGAAAAATTTGTGGAGCTGTTAAAACAGGCTGAAGGCGGTGATATAACTGCCCAGAGCCGGATAGCTTTGATTTATTACAGTGGCATTGGATTAGACACAGATTATCAGGCGGCGCGTTATTGGTTCGAAGCAGCTGCAAAACAAGGCCATATCAACTCCCTTTATATGCTAAGTTTGATGCATCTAAACGGCCTCGGCGTGGAGAAAGAAGTTGTCATCGCTGCAAATTATTTAATGCAAGCAAGTGATAAGGGCGATGCGCCTTCACAAGCCCTGCTTGCTGGTCTTTATGTTGAAGGGCGTGGCGTTGAACAAGATTACATCATGGCGAAGAATTTATTTAGTAAAGCAGCTGACCAAGATGATGCAAACGGACAATTTGGCCTAGGGACTTTGTATCATCAAGGATATGGAGTTCCTCAGGATTATGCCGAAGCCTTGTACTATTACCGCAAGGCAGCAGCTAAAGGTCATAAGGATGCCCGCTATAATGTTGCTATGATGTTGGAAATTGGTGAAGGGGTCGAGCAAAATACAGCAGAAGCACGCAAATGGTATGAATCTGTTGCGAAATTAGGTGACCCTGACGCTGCCTATCGGCTGGGGCTTCGCTTGCGGGATGAGCCAAAATTTGGGGCTAGCCAGAAGGATATCTCTGACTGGTTTGTTATTGCCGCAGAAGCTGGAATTCCAGCAGCTCAATTGGCCTTAGCAAATTATCTTTCTGACCCAGAAAATGGTGATGTTTTTAATGAAAAAATTGCATTACGGTATTACACGTTGGCAGCTGAAGCTGGCAAGAGTGAGGCGCAAATAGTGGTGGCTCGATGGCTAGATATGGGGAAAGCAGTTGATAGAGACCCTGTTAGTGCATTGCGTTATTATGAAATGGCCGCAAAGAGCGGCATCCCTGAGGCTCAATATATTATGGGTTTACGCCTGATTGCAGGCGTGTATCTAGAAAAAAATGCGGCCCTCGCTATCCGCTATTTTGAGAAAGCCGTTAGTGGTGGATCAATCGCTGCTACAGGAGAGCTTGGTAAAG
>MDTG01149644.1_pt1 | contig 47909 bp, 25 predicted proteins | sample 811421 | NCBI WGS metagenome assembly MDTG01 (sample SAMN05326645, study PRJNA326480) | marine metagenome | isolation source: seawater | place: Pacific Ocean: South East | collected 2011 | reverse complement strand
GGACTATGACGACCAAGGTAGGATGAGTGATGCACAGTGCAACTTTATAGACGTTAAGTGTAAGCAGCTTAATATTGATGGACATAAACTGTTTAAAGATGTATTTAACATTAGTCATACTAGGAAAGTTTCTAAAAAGGTCGCAAGCGATATCATTGATCGTCTTAATGATTACCAACGCGATAAAGGGTCAATTCCACAAGAGATTGTCGGTTACAATGAAGAATGGAGAAGTTTATGAGTAAGCTAACTTACACAACAGCAAATGGTAGAGTTTCAGCGGAATTTGAAGCTGATACTCAAAGAGAATTTTTTGCTCAGATTGCAAGGTTTCAAGAAGTTTTTGAAGAAACTAAATGTGGCAAATGCGGATCTGAAAACATTAAATTTGTAGTCAGAACAGTAGAAGATAATGAGTATTTTGAACTTCGCTGTCTTGATTGTGGTGCTAAACTAGCATTTGGGTCCATGAAGAAGGGTGGAGGACTCTTCCCTAAGCGTAAAGATGGAGACAATTGGCTACCAAACAATGGTTGGGTCAAATGGAATCCAAAAACAAATACTAATGAATAAAAAAAAAGAGGGGGGCGAAAGCCCCTCTCTTAATATTCTGTTATGTAGTTAAAATTCTAAGCTACAAATTCAACGCTAAAATATAAAGCGTATTCTCTCTTAGCGCCAATACTTCTAGGTATTGCACTCAAAGCAAAAAACCAATCGTGTCTAGTGAATTTTCCACCAACACCTGCTAAATAATCTGCTTTGTTTTCAGCGGGGTGATTAGCCTGCATATAGCTATCCAAAGACCTATCATCAGCAGTAGTATTTAAACCGCTTGGGCCGGGAGATCCAGTACACACTAATTCGTCTGGTGATGGTTGATCATTATCAAACTCAAACCATTGGTCATTCTGTGCTGTTGTAGCAGAAGATATTTGTTGAAGCCTTCCATCTGATGTTGAAGCTAGTGGATGTCTTGCTTCATAAACAAAGGTGTCTACACCAACAGCAGAATTTTCTATTGATTGTCTGTCAAAAATAATAACTTTTGGATTTAAAGTTTGAACGGCTGTATCGTTCTCAAATCTAACATTAAGAGGACATTTTTCATTAGGTAGCCTATTAAGAGTCTGAGCCGATGCCTGAGCGTTGCCCATCTTGACCTTTCCGGGGTCTTGAGCGCCAGCCCCAGCTTGTGCTACATACATGGTATTCATGATTTGTCTACCAGTATTGGCAGTTCCAGTACCATCAGTTATAAACGTGGTACTTTGAGCTGTATTAATTGCCACGGATTGCCCAAAACCATCACCATAAAAACCAATGCCACTAGCTACACTAGCTTGATGATCAATTAGGCTTTCTGAATTGTCGGAACCATTAGCGTGAAATGTGATTGTTGCTGCCATGTTATTGTCTCCTTTGTAATATTATACACGTATTTACGCGATATTTAGTTGAAAAAATTGAAGTCTGTTGGTTCCAGAAGTTGAATTCTGCTGATTCATTGTAGCCATTCCAACGTCATTTTGGACGAAAAATACAGCTTCATAAGATCCTAAATATCTAATTCCCGGAGTTGGCGACACAGAGATAGAACTACTTCTTAAGCCTTCTATCCAAGTTTTACCCTCTCCAGAGCCTAATGTTAATCTTGTTGGTCCAGCCAAAGTCTTTGGCCCAACGTCGATACCTTGTCTATAATATGTGTACCCCTTCTTGATATAAATATCACAAACATCTCCCCCACCTTTAGATGTAAAAATAAGACTTAATGGGAAATCTCCGGGACTAAAATTACTACCTCTTTCAACATTTGTCACCGAATCTCCGTTAGATCCATTGAAAATAGTTTCTTTAAATTTCCAGCCAGTTACACTTCCATCAGAGACAGATGTAATTTCAACAATCACATCATTTCTTAAATTATACTCATCGCCTTTTGCGAATCCACTACCACCCCTCAATATACTAGATTCTTCTTTTGAAGCTCCAATATGCATCTGCGAATATGTAAAACCAGCATCAGACACTAATTGACCTCTCCTGCTAGTGTTTAGTTTCCATTCATCTTTTGGTCTTAAATAAGTGCCACTTGTTATATACGTTCCTACAGGAACTGCATCACCTTCACTTCCAGTATTTGACCTTAATCTAATTTCACCATCTCCGTCTGGGTCATCAATTTCTATGTAGCCTCCGTAAACTGGCTCGTAAAAATCAAGATGATGTGTTGACCCTTTCTCTTTCAACCACTCAGGCATAACGGGATCAGGAATATCAATTGCAATAGTTTTATCGGAATAACTGTCGCTATCAGTATAAAATCTAACTTCTTTCAGAGCTTGATTTACAGAAGTTCTATTGCTTCCCACATCTGGACTAACAGAAGTGAAACTAGTTTTTAACTCATTATCATTATTAACACCATAAAACGTAGAGGGGTTAAAATGAAGTAGAGTAAAGTATTGAGGAACTGCTACCGTGTCTTGGTCAGGCCAACCGTCATAAACTCTAATAAATGCTCCAGCAGAACCAAATCCATAAAAAGAATCTCCTGTAGTCGAACCAAAAGCAGAAGTTAAACCTCTAGTGTCTGCTGTAGTATTTCCAATACCACCCATAAAAAATGAACCAATAATAGAAACAGACCAATCAGTTCTTGGAGCTAAACCAAAACTTCTACCCCTAACGCCATATAGTCCATTTGCGTCTACGGATATGGTAGCACCATTTTTTCCTCCACCAGAAAATTTCCTACGCATTACAGATATACCAACAGCGTTAGAACCTATCCTAGACCCAATATAGCTCTGACTGCTTATAGTTTGACCAACTGCTCCATCTCCACCCCAAAGCTGATTAGTATCTCTTGGCTTATTTAATGCTTTATATCTTACATACGCATCATAAGGAAAACACTCAAAAGAACCGGGGTCAGCGTTTTTATTATAAAAATAATGATTTCCAGTTGTGTTTCCAGCTATATCTCTTTGAACTCTAGTGCCAAAATCAGAAATATCACCGTAACCATCACTAAATGCAGCTGCCCTTGTAGCGATAGCACCTCTTATTTTCAATATAGCAGATCCAAAGTCAAGAATCGGCCCTGTCGCATTCCAAAATTTTCTAGCAGATTCCTTTAATTTTCTACACATTAAATCAGTAGGCTGTAGTACGCCGGGAGCATCTGACGACATTACCGCCTCTTCAGAACCATCATCGCAAGCTCCAATATATTCAGCTTGACACAACTGAAAACATATATTATTAGGATTAGCTACTGATAGATTGTATGCACTATTAAATTTATTAAAACTGCCTTCACCACTTATAGCGACGTAATAAGATTCGTTGTAAGTACTGAATGAAGTTCTTGTACTACTGCCTTGCGCTGCATTAAAACTTTTGACGAATCCATAAGTATCTTCAACTGGAAAGCCATCTCCATACGGGCCAATAAATGCTCTCATAGCTGGAAAGTTTAGTCCATCAAACTGATTTATTTGCGGAAGAGGTCTAGTTTTGTTAATGTCTGCTTTATATGAATGTGCATCAACTGTAATACCAGAAATAGCGCTCCCCCACCCAGTATTTGCAGTTACTCCTTCTACGTATACCGGACCCCACCACAAAGGTATTTGTTCTGAAGTTCCATCAATTCCTATTTCTGCGCCATTTGGATTAGAAAAGGTGTTTATTAAACCACTGGGAGAAGTTTGAGGTACGTTGCTCCATCCCAATTGGCAATAAGGATTTATTTTAGCAGTTTTTTGCCACTCTGGTATAGCATCTTCAGCTAAAGCATTAGAGCCTTCTCCTCCATAATATCTATATCTAACCATATTTAAAAAATCATCTGGTAGTATATATTTAGTATTTTTTTGACCAGTTTCTCCGTCAACGATTGGTCTAAATAACTCATCAGAGTTAGCTATATACTGATAAAATCCTGTTCTACCTTGTTGGAAAGGAATTTCCTCTTCTGTTGTTGGACTGTATTTACCTATTATAAATTCACCATCAATTGGATAGACAAGAACAACTTCTCCGACTGAAAAATTTACATTAGATCTATTCACTACTTGTATTTTTTCAACATTAGTTTGTTCATCACATTTATTGAAATTAGGGGCGAATGCTCTAGGATTGTTTTTATGAACATTAAAAGGAGCCGCTAGGCCAAATTGAGCATTAGAGCTATTGTTTGCACCTTCAAGAAATTCAGTAGGCTCTCTGTTAGAAGTAGTACTTGAATCCAAAGCAATCAATGGAATATCAGCACTGGGTATATCTTCTAATAGCCTAGCTAAAAATGTTCCGGGTGTTTGGAAGCCTCCAAGATTGTCATTCCAAACTGTTAGTAATGGCCCTGCAATTTGATCATTGGGATCACTGGTTCCGTCCTCACCTAAGCCATCGCCTACAAAAACTCCAGCTTCTTCTCCATCAGATTTGCCCGGAGACCACAAAGCTCCACTATTTCTTCTCGGAGTTCCTACAAATTGATTGGTAGTTTTATTACCGAGAGAACGATCATTACTTTGAGCATTTCTATTATTAAACCATATTTCTACATGATAATCAAAACTAAAACCCATCTGTTCTAAAGCAAAATCGCTAGACTCTGTAGCCACATTGCTCTTAGCGCAACCATCCCTTGAGTGCTGTATATTTGCAATATCTAATCTATAACTTGATGCGTTGGAGTCCTCTTCTTGTCGTTCAATGCTTTTATCATGAAATTCAATTAAGCTTGCCAGCCTTTCTACTGAAATAGTTTTAGAAGAATACCCATCATCACCAGCTGCACGGTAAGTAAAGCTAGTAATACCCCACTTTGCACTGAGCCAATCAAACATGGTGGATGCGCTAGTAATGTCTTGTATATTAAGAAGTTGTCTGTATCTTCTTTTCCTACTTGTAGACAAATGTTTTAGAGTAGGAAGATTAAGGTTGCATAAACCATACTCTTCCATTAATGCATGTCTAAACAAAACGGTATGAAAAGAACTTTCTTGACTAATAATATTACCTTTAAATTGTCCCATTTTAATCTCCTTTATGTCCAGCGGCTTGTTTCATCGTCTATATTAGGTCTTAGAGGATGAGGGTAATCTGGACGACCTTTAACATTCGGTAAAATTTTAGAAGGCTCGTGAGAAACAATCTTTTTAACATCCTTTGGTGTCTCACTTGCTGTTCTAGCGTGAACGGAGGCTGATGCGTCAGGATCATTTGCCAAGCCTTCAGCTGCCTTAGTTGTTTCTTCATCAGTTTGCATTCCCGTTTCTGTATTGTTTCCTTTTTCTGCATTATCATCTTCACTTCCAAATTTTGATATAGTTGTATTTTGAGACATAATAGTACTATAGCTACTGGAAGTAGTTTGATATTCCCTAAATATATCAGTATTATATTGTAAATTATTCATTCTCTTTTCCAACCCTTTTAATAGAACACTTAGTGTATTATCCTTCTGATTTTTCCCAGATCTTCTCCTTACTTCCTTATTCCTCTGATCCCATATTTGCTTCCTTAATCTGCTTAATTTTTTAATTTCATCTGATCTTTGTTTTTGAATCTTGCCAAAGCTTTGGGTATAAGACTGCATCGCGTAAGTAGTTTTAGCAGCTCCAGCAGCATCGAAAGAAATGTTAATATTCGTGACAACTGGACCAGAATTAGTTAAAAAATTACCTAGACTAATTCCCGAAGGCGTACTGGCTATAGCAAAACCCCCTCTTTCACTAGTCAGCTGCGCACTCATTCCTAATTGACATGCATTTTCCCCCTGATAAGTCATATATGTGTACCCACCATAATTCCAAGGAGCTAGTTCCTCGTCTTTAACAAATTCTATTTTGCCTCCTACCTGAGTTTTAGCTTTCTCCGATGCGGTGAGTGAACTGTAACTTGATCCACCTATCGTAATACTACTCCAAGGCCCGTAACATCTTTCCTCTGATCTCAATGGCAACACAGCCATGTCTGGATAAACAGGAGACGGAGAAGTAATGTTAATTCTATTATTAAAACAATAAGTTAATCCGTCATAAGCTTTTCTTATTAAATTTCTAGTGTCAGAACTTATTCCAGAAGGATGCAACGATCTTGCAAATATTGTTGTTCCACCCGAAAACTGATTTATCGGTGGACTTGATTGAAAGTCATTTACATACTTATAAACATCTGCCTGCAATATATGTTTCATTCCAACATTTTGAACACTCATGTCCATACCTTCTCTAAAAGCGCTACTTATATGTGCAGCAATTTTACCGGGAACAGTAATTAAGGCATAAACTCCATTACGATATTCTGGTCCGGGATTATCTAAATCAATATACGCAGCAGGTGAACCCATATTATATGACTTTTCAGGATAATACTGCCTTGACATCACTCTAAATGAATTTTTTTCTTCACATTCCTTTTTGTCAAAAATCTTTCTAGGCTCACCATTTACCGTGTTATAGCCATACTCATTACCATAGAGTCTAGCCCGATCATATTTAAATCTAGGAGCTACAATAAAATCTTCTTCTAAAGAGACTTTCACATAATGAACGGTTCTGGTGTTCTTAACTGCTCCAGAAGGTTGACCCAAATAATTAACAGGGACACTTTTACTTTCTTGAGCTGTGCTTTCTTCATTTATAAATTTAGGATCTATTTTTCCTTTAAAACTAATATCTTGTTTTGTCATGTCACTAGAAGATAGTGAAGAAAAATCAAGATTTTCACTATTATCAAATCTAACATAAGGAGCAAATCTTCCATTATCCTCTTTCAAGAAAGAAAAATTAACAGGTAGCACCCCATAGTTCATATTTTGATCAGTCCATAAAGCGTCGTATGGATACCAACCACCTTGAGGTTCTGGATAGTAATTATACACCAAATTATTATCTAAATTTACACCTATCTTCAAAGCACCCAGAGGATCTGCCACAGAACTAGACTCTGGAGCGGGGTGTAAATAATCCTGTATGATAGTACATCCGGGTGTTATTGCTCTTGCAGCAGCTAAAGCTGCTGCCATTAGAGGATGGCTTTCAGTTTCGACAACTCCACTTACATTTCTAGGAGCAAAACCAAATGGGGCTGCCGTGAAAGCATCTACGTAATTTACTGTACCCTGTGTAAATGTATCAGACCACGCATAGTTTGGCCTTTGAGGTATTTTGACTAACCACTTTTTACCTAAGCATTCATCAGCTAGTTTTTTCAGAAATGCATGAATAATCCTTGCATTTTTTAAACCTTGTCTACCTATAGTGTTTGCACCGGCTATAATCTTAGAAGCCTCTTTTGTAGCACTTCTAATAATTCCATCATCAGCAGGATTAATTTGTGTGTCTTCATCATCATTCTTTTTGGATAAATCTCCTATTGTTCGACTTGCAGCTAAACTTATACTTGTCATGCCAGCTTGTGGTACACCAATATTTCTTGCTCTATGCCAATATAAAGGCCAACCATAAGGAGGATGGCAAGGATTTTTTGGTTCTCCTTTGTCAAACTTTGCATCTTTTAATGCTGGAGGCCACAAGTTTCTAGGAACTGTAATGCAATAGTTACTAGACACTTCTTCCCCCTCTTCGTTTTCTTGGTCTGGATCTATTGCTTCAGTTAAATATGCAATATCTCTAATGTCTCCTTCTTCTATAGACTCCATATACAAATCATTATATTGTAATAAAAATTCTACCCATTTCTCATATGACACAGCGGCTGCTCTTAACTCCATCTCAGTGGCTACATAGGTATCACCTACGCCCTCTGTAAACAAATTAGACGCATCTAACACTATTTGAGAATAGGAACCTGTTCCTTTTGGAATTGTAGCAGCATTATTTAAAGTTCCATAGTAAGGTATTATAGCAAGATTAGTCACCATGCCATCTTCAGGAACCGAATCCACCCTGTGATTGCTAGGAAACACATGCATTTGGGTTTCTTGACCGCCAACCACTAACTTATCTAGAGTTTCATTTGTCAATTCGTATCCAACATCTTTATTAAAAACCATCATATCTTCAGGCAAGTCATTGATATAGCTCATAATTTGCCCTGTGTTGTAAGGACTAGACTTATCAATAGATCTCATGGTTATCACACCAACCCACATGTCTTGCGGACTTGAAGGCGATATTAAGTTATTATAACCATAAAAACCCGCAGTTGCTGGATGGTCTAAAATAGGATTTAATTCGACAAATAATTCATGATTAGATACTTCGCATATTTCCATAGCAAGTTCTAATAAATTAATTTGATCGTAATTGAATTTATATCCGTAATTCAAAAAAGGCAATCTTAAATCTAAAGCGTATTTTAAACCTCTAAATCTAACACCATTCCAAAGGCCAAGAGAATTGTATTCAGCAAATATGTCTTGAAAACTATGATTAAAGCCTAACAGTGTGGCAATTCCTTGCATTACTCTGTAATAAGGTATTCCGTTGGTGGTCCTTCTTGACATACCAGTTCCAGTAATTGGAAATTGCTGTTTATGTCCAAGTATTCCATTGGTATAAATATTGTCAAACCACTTCCTTGTACCTTTAACTTGGCTTATTCCATCAGGGTAATACATATCAGTACCTTCACCTGTACTATCTTGAGGGAACGCATTTTCTGGATTGTTTAAATAATAATCAGGCTCAAATTTTTCTCTCAGTTCAGCATTTTTTGGATTATGTTCTAAAAGTCCGTATACATTCATTATGTTGTTTAATCCTCTTACAGATCCATTCCATCCGTCAAGAATTAATGTTACATTAGATAAAATTTCCCTAGCATCAGTTACTCTAACTTGATAACTAGAACTCCCTTCAGCGTTTAAGCTTTGATTATAAGATTGTAATATTCCACCAAAAGTGAAGTGGTTGTGACCTCTCGTTCCACTTTTGTATTGACCTTTTGATAAATAGTTACCTTCGCTATCTTGGTCTCCTGCTTTTGCGTATACAGTGGCGATGCTTTTTCTAGGACCAGAGTATTCATCAAGAACGTGCAAAAAAGCATCTTTTGTAGCAGCGTATTCTCTTCCAAAATTAAAAAATACAGGAGATCCAACAGGTATTGCTGCAAATTGATCACCTTTATCCTTGTCCCAATACACATCCTGACCAGTGCCAGAAGGTGTAAGATCTGATCTATTTAATTCATCTTGAACTAGAGTCACTGTCAAATTAGAAGATTCATCTCCAAATCCAGCAGAAGCGCTAAATGTAGATATAGACAAACCAAGAAAAGTTTGTTGATCTTGTCCACCGCCTCCACCTGCACTTAGCATGTCAGTATTTAAACTTTTAAATGTAGACAAGTTTTGCAAACGAGTTGAATTTGAACCAAATACTTGATTTACTTCGTTTTCCTTTTTATCCATTTTTTTCCTTTCACGATTTACTGATATACTCATTGCTTGTTTTGGGCCACATCTTAATACTAGCCACTTGATTTTCAAAATCTACATCTTCAGGATCACCGTAGGGACTAAATATTTTAGTTTTCATATTTCTTTCTATGTAAGTCGTAGCATTAATAGTAAATGGTGTAAGATCAATTAACCCTGTTCCTCCAGCCGGATTTCCTACATAATGTACATATTCTTGGAACCTTATATTAATAAACTGATTAGATGAGAACGACAAATAATTAGAGGATAAAGCATTTAACCGTGTGATATACGACCCAGAACCATTTTTCCTTACATTGGAAGATGAATTGCTTATAAAATGAGCATTGCTATCCTCAAACTCGTCTAGCGTTCCACTCCAACCGTTATCATCTCCAAAAGCAATATACATTTGTTCGTATGCGTGAGTTCCTTTATTGTCGGTATAGATCAATCTAAATATAGAAACATTAGCAGCGCTTTTTATAGTTTCTTGATACTTACTATGATTTTCGTCTTGATTAAATACCGACCTTCTATAATCCGGCCAGTACGCTGGAGCAGAATTACCAAATATAAAACTGGTAGCGAATTTATGACTGAAAAGACTGCCTGAGTCGTATGAGTCTTGTAGATCGTATATTTGTCCACCACTATTTCCCGGCTCTTTTAAATCATTATTGTAATCATTTACTGTTATGTAATTCCTTGTGCCATTCATATTCCTTTTTATCCAAGGAACTTGCGATACTTGTCGTCCAGTGATATCTATAGCGCTAGGATCATCGCTAGGATACGAGACAAATCTAGGATCTTCAAAATGATTCCAAGACGCTGCAAGAGTCGGTGTATAGCCATTATCCGTATAGGTTTTGGATTGATCATAATTGGCTAGACCGCCAATCCTTCTCGAACCAGTTTCTTTTCTTTTCCAACTTGTACTTGTTGGAGAATGAGTTGAATTTGGTAAACTATAATAAGCCATATCTTTTCCTATTCTAAAAGCTCATAAATCCATGACAACTGTAAACTATAAGCGCCAGTTGTTGGATTCCAAGTTTCTTGAGGTGGGTCCATTAAATATTTTCTAATTCCCGGTTCAGATGCTGGGCTAACATCCTGTAATAATTCATTTAGGTCGTGCCTGAATACAGGACTGACACTTGGTTTAGAATATAAAATGCTTCTATGCTTATCATTGCTAAGGGAATATGATGACAGCTGTAGATCTAAACTTAGCGTTCTTCTGTATTCTGTTCTGCCAGCTCCATACTGAATAACAGGTCCAGTATTTCTTCCTATAACATTAACTAATGTATACAAATCACCCGCATATGTGTCTTGTATTTCTATATTTTCACTGTTAACTCCTCTAAAATAATTAGAAGGTCTATTATCATAAACAATGCTATATGTAACTTCTCCAGCTTGAGTATTTTGACCAATTGAAATGCTTAGAGGTTGCGTATTCAGCACATTATGAAGACCGGCCTGCGCCCTTTTATAAAACTGACAGAATCCAAAGTTTCCACTTCTAGAGAGTAAAGTATAACCACCAAGAGCATTAGCCATCTTCCCGGAGGTTCTTTCTTCGTCAAGTACATCATGTCCTTTTACCTGACCAATTTTTGACAGCCCTTTAATAGTGCCTTCTAAGCTCACTGAAACGTAAGCACTGCCAGTTTCTGTCGATATATCTTGAGTGTAACTTTCTAAACAAGCTGATTGTTTTGTGGTAGAATAACCGCTAGGTATTAAAATCCAGCTTTGAGTTAAACTACAGCTACCAGCCCCCTTGTTAATACTTTGACTACTTTCAAAATTAAAAGCTTCAAATTGTCCCACGTTTCTATTTGTACGCTGGCCTGAATTTAATCTATAAGGAAATAATCCACTAACAGAAGCCATGTTATTAAAGGCATTACTAGCTCCTGCATAGTTTTGAACAATATCAGCAGCAAACTCCCAAGCTAAAGTGTTTTTAGTTGTGCTGGAATGACTATCTCTACGATTGAATATGTCAACTCCAACAGCCGTGATATTCCTAGTGACTTTATAATATCCTTCTGAAATTTGATGACCATCAACCGCTTTATTAAGCGAGGTATCCTTGGCTTGGCCTAAACCCATGTCAGTTACATATTCATAAGACCAATCTTCTTGAAAGTCTTCTAAAACACCTCCACTAAGTTTACCAGCTGGACTTTGAGACCAATTTATATTATCATTTGATGGTTTCTGGTAGCCATTTATTAACCCATCTCTAAAAGAAAATGCTGTGCCTGTTCTATCAATTTGTAAAGCAGCAGAATTTCTGTCTCCTGAAATAGCAATGTGAGATTTTAAAGAAATATTATATTCAGCATAATTGGTATACTGTCCCGGCTCAAAATTAATGCTATCCAAAATAACCGGGAAAGACATTATCCCTCGATCACCTTTGGCAGTTTGAACGTGTAGCATTAAATCATTAGAACCGACAACGTTTAAAAGGTGTCGTTGAGCGCCAAAAATAGTACCAACATTTGTTGGCGGGCCACCCCCAGAAGGTACAATGTATCCCTTTAAATTAATTGTATAGTCATAACCAAATGTGGCCTGCTTGGTTCTTCTGGGAGAAGCACTAATCCCAACCATAGGATTTGGAGTAAGAATGTGATGAGTCGCTGTATCTCCAAAAGCAGGATCTAGACCTATGTAACTAAAAGCCACAGCACCGCCCCTGCGATCATTCATATATGAGTCTAAATTGCCCGGATCTACTGGATTAGCCGAGTTATTTTGTCCCTTAGCTGACCCATAAATCTGTGTCTCAGCGCCATATTTTTGTCTTTTATCAACATCATGGACAACATCCCACAATTTTTCGTGAGGACAATTATTTAGATCATAAGTAAATTTATCTCCAAACTTTATCAATCCATTAGGAGGCATAGTGGTAGTAGTTGGATATATTCCCGATACGTTTTCAGTCATGATTAAAATCCTTGAGTATGTAAAATTAATTCATTGTTAGAAGGAGGATACCAACCAGATGTATAAAGTTTAAGTTCGCCGTCAGTAGGTGTTTGACCAGAAGCAAATAGTGGCATTTCGCCAGAAGCAAAGTAAGCGCTTTGCGTATATAATTCTAACTTATTATACACTTCTAACTGATTTTTTACCTTAACAAATAGGTCAATATCAACATCTTCAAAGAATGGGCTACCTTCAACAAATAACCTGCCATACTGTATAGCTGGAGTACCTCTCTTTAAAGTACCTATTATAGAGTGTACGTATGGGCGATTAACGGCATACGATCTTTCCAGAGAATCAAAACCAGAAGCTTCTAGGAAAATTTCACCATATTTATTACTTAAAATTACTCCTGTTATTTCAGTTAACTTATTAAACTCGTTAGCATTTTCTACCCTAAATTCTATTGGTTCATTTCCAGACGAGAATACTTTTCCGTCTATGTATGTGTTAGGATGTGAAAATGCAGGTCTTAATCTTCTTAACATACCATCATAAGAGAATACAGCGCCAGCACCACTAGTGGCTACATTATCAGTATTATTAAATTGATGATGTTTGTTACCAACAACAAGAACGTAGTCTGAGTCCGTTCTAAAAGCTCTGTCTAAAGCAAAAGACTGACCAAAGTAAGAATTGCTATTTTCAGATTGTAGTCTAGTATTATGACCACTAGTAGTAATCTTATGAACTGGAGTCCATCCTTGAGTCTTAGAACCCCAATCTGTTATTCTATTTTCATATGTAAATATAGAACCTCTATTAATTATATTAACACCACTAGAATTAGCTATAGCTCTAACGGAATCAATTGCAAGATCATGCTTTATCCTGTCTTGTATATTAAACTGTTCATTAAATTCTTTTCTAATAAATGGTGCGTTGATATTTTCAAACACTATGTCAAAATCATGTCCGGGAGCAGAAACAGCTAACACATCTCCAGCTGCGTCAATGTGATAACCAAACATATCTGGCATACCAAAGTGATTATTTAAAAAGCTTTGTGTATAAACATGGTCTCCAAGTATACCACTGGCTGTTTGAGGTGTTTGATTGTCGTGACCAACATATTTCTTTGAAGGTTGTATCTTTTCTTTAAATGCCCAACTAATATTATTTGCTGGATCTAATTGACCAAATTTAGAACCTGATCCTTTTCTTACACCCTTAGTGTCTTCAAGTCTGTATACAATTCCGGCCCCACCTCTACTACCAAGTTCAATTCCGTCTATAGAACCAGATCCACCATCTTCTTCTATGACCTGACTCCAAGGTTTAATTCCAGTACCAGTATAGGCAGCAAAAGGAGCGCCAACATATAAATCGCCTTTATGGAATTTAACAGAAAATCCAAACAAATCTCCGGGATACCCAGATCCAAAATGTTCTATGTCTAGATGATCATATCCCGTTTCTCTTAGTATAGGTGGCATTACTTCGTTCATGCCAGCATCTCTATAAGATACTCCATTATATGTATCTAATAGTTTACCATCAGCATGTAATGCTTCCATTACTTCGTATATCTTTGTATAATACCACTTATGCTCGTACTCTTCTTGAGTCATTCCATTCCACAAATTTCCTTCTGCGAAGACTTCGGCAGGAGATTTCTGTAGTTCTTCTGGTAATTTATAGAATTTACCTTCATCCATAGCCTCAAGTAATCCAAGCATTTCTCTATTTGGAGGATTTATTAATCTTAATGCACCCTGTGGATTTAAATCATAAGAACCCTCATCATCAGAAAAATAAGAATGAGGCATAGGATTGTTTGCTGGATGACCACCAAATCTAGAATTTAACCCACTAATATGTGGATAAGAATTGATATACCTACTTGGACTACCTCTTTCTGGTGATATAATTTTAAGCTGATTAGCGTAAGTCCATCCTCTACTATTATCACCTGACTCATTAGTGTCAAAGAAGTCTGTGGGATATAAACTAGCCAAGAAAGGAGGTAAAGCTGGAGAAGTAATTCTTCGATTTTTATCAATTATAATATTGTCACCTTGTATAAGGCTAGCGTCACTTATTACAGTTACTCTAGACTTATTATGACCACTGAAGTAACCTCCTTGGTGATATATAGATTGAGCAACAACAACTGGACCATCTGCAATATCTGGTCCGGGAGTGTCGTAACCTGTAGGTGGAGGCGTATCGCAAGAACGTTCAGAATCTTTAGAAGGACAATATTTAGAAGATTCAGTGCTAATAGGTCTTACATAATCTACTTCATATGAATATCCCGGACTCCCCGGCCTTGTCCTTGTCTCAGTTCCATATATAGGACTTTTAATAATTTCATTAGTTTCAATTGTTGGCACTCTGACTCCAGAAATACCAACAATTCTTATAGTTCTTAAAGGATCTGGATCTACTTCGTATGGATAATTTTTAATAGCTTCAAAATATATATCTAACTGCGTTTGACCAGTAGGTATTTGAGCCATAACACTTTTCTGTTCTACAGTGCTACTATTACAATAAAGCTCTACTTGACTTCCTTCAACTCCTGTGAGATATGTATTACCTTCATCATCTATGTCAGATATATTTTGTGTACCGCGAGAATCTGGTATAGGCAATGTGACATAAGATAACCCATCTCTATCACCAATTCTTGTTCCGCTAAATAAACTGCTAGTAACATGAGCATCTATGTAAGCATTAATTGGATGTCTTTCGTATTCCGTTTCTGAAACTAAATCAAAAACAATTTGATAAAGATTATATTCGTCTTCACCGTTATCAACATCTATTTCTGGCAAATCAAATGTTACTTTAGTAATACCAGTTCTGAATATTGGCGATCCTTCTGACGAAAAAGTATCATCTACTATATTATAAGATCCACTAAAAGTGTTACCACCAAACAGTGCCAAAGAAGCTGAGTTTTCGCTAATTTGTATCGGTATAAAGTTTTGAGGATAATTTACAGAGTAATATTTTCCTGTTGATTCGTTAAACTGTCTGAAAGTGTAAAGTTCAAATTTATCTTCTTCAGCAGTTCCAAATTGATAAGCTCTAGAATTTCTATTAGCATAGATAGTGCTGTAGCTAGTTCTTGTAGCGTTAGTATCATTTTTTGCAGCGTAGTGATTTTTAGTAGGAAGGAATAAAGGCTTCATAGCAAGTCCAAGTCTATCACACAAATCGCTAGCTACGCTTGCTGCTAAAAGGGAAGTAGAAGAATAACCTTCAATATCTGTAGCAGTGTCGTTCTCTACTTGTTCTGGAGCATGACCATACGTAATGATTACTTTCTTATTGCCTTTTTCTATAAAGGCTTTAATGTTTGCTATGTCTATATCAGAAGCGGTATTCAAAGAATTAGCAATCCACACAATGTCGTAACCTTTAGAATCATTGATTAAATCAGATGTTTCTACATTATATTCTGATTCTATTCCAAAAGCTTCTAGAATCGAAGGGACAGCGCTATTTTTATAACCATCCTGAAAATCATTTCTGCCAGTGAAGCCCTTTAGCAATGCTAGCTTTGGAGTTGGTTTATCTACATATCTTAAGATATTACCATAGAAATTATACCCTTGGTCAAATTGGGTATCATTAATTCTATCTCTATCTTCGGTATAAGTTCCCGCTATCAATGTCACAATTGATGGGTTTTGAGCATCTCCAAATTCTTGTTCAGCTGCAAATACTGCTTTTCCAACAACTTTATCTTCTGGCACAGCTCTATTTTTTACACTAGCATTAGCGGCGAGAATAGCGTTTGTCTCATCATATTCCAAAGGATCGTAGAATAAACTTTGTGAATCAATATTATTTAAATTGAGTATTAAATTTGCATACTCTGGATTTTCGTCAGTCCAAACAAATTTTGTACCACTATTAGGAATTGACTGAGATTTTCTGTTACGTATGTTTTCACTAGTTTCTCCAATTTTAACTTGTACAGTATATTCTGAAGGAGGTACTGGCTCTACTTCAATTGTTCTTTGAAGTTTTTCAGCAGCTGCTATTAAAGGTATAGGCTCACTTTTATCTCTAACGTTTGCGTTCTCAGGAAGGATTGGACCTATTTCCCAATCATAACACCCAAAGTAATCTTCATTAGTACTACCATAAACATAAGCTGCATTAACTGGATATGTTATAACAGCACAACCTTTAGGCGTTATAAATATACATTGATCATTCCATTCAGCCCTCAAATCTCCAAGGTGAGTAATCGGCATATTGCAGCGATTATTTACTTTCCTATAAGGTTTCTTTTTACAGCCAATTAATGCAAACGGACTACTATCATCTGGTTGCCAGAAACAACTATAATATCTATTAATATTTTCATCAAACAGTCTAATATCACCTACACCTGAAGCTGCCAACGTGCCTCTGTATACACTGTCGGGAGTTGTAGTACGTAACTTTGGTACGCCAACAGCATTAAGTTTAAGATTATCAAATTTTTCTGGGTTTACTCTAGCTTCGTATTCAGTTCTTGCTGGGAAAATTCTTAAATTAATATCTAATCTTTCTAAGATATAATTTACAATATCATTAGAAGACTCATATCTACTGTTAGCTTCGTAGAAAGGATCATCTCCAACAAGCACTAAGTTTCTATCTCCCAAAGATAGCCAAGCTTTAATTTTTTCTATAATTTCTTCACTGGCAGCATCAATTTCTGGAGTAATAATATATAAAACTCCTGCGTCTGAAGGTATTTCTGTATCAACAAAATTAGTTTTTACATAATCAATTCCCATGTTGTGGTAAATACTATCTCTGAAATCACTAAACAAATCATCATTATTTTCATCTCGATGTATAGTTTCGTGAAGATTTCCAAACTTACCATATTCAACAACTTTATTATGTGGATAATATTTTCTTGCTTCTAACAATCTAACTGCCCCAGCATAGGAATAGTTTTGCCAGTGGTGAGACAAATCTCCTAAGTTTGAAAAACCTGTTCCAGTATAGTACCTAAATGCAGTCAAAGTGTTGTCTCTAGCCCCTAGACTATCTGTTGGGCAACCAATAGCTATAGCTGAACCGTCCTCATTAACATCAATACTGTACCCCATTCTCTGAGTAGGGATAAGCTCATTATACATTCTACCCCAACCCCCAGAACCGACAGAGGAATCAAGAGACTTGATAAGATCATACGGTTGAGAATATCTGTTACCTAAGATATAATTAACAAAGAAATTATACTTTTGATCATCAGAAAGCACGTTGTCGTAAAAATCTCTTTTGGTGAGAGATTCGTCTGCGGAGGCGGTTAGCAACTCACGCAACTGTAAATACAAAGTATCATGATAATTGTCTAACAGCCAAGGTAGTATATTGTTTCCTATAGTTTGATCAATATCAAAAGTTGGTTTGCCATTTATTTCCATAGACTGTAGAATTTTAACATTATGCTCTGAGTACGGAGAGCCTATTGCTATTACTTTGCCATCATCACTAATTGACACGGCGTGACCAAACCTATCTGGCACATCGTCTTTCTTTCTTGTGGGAGAATTTATTTCTTGAATAATGTGCCAATAATCTGTTCCGCTTGGTTTTTGGAAAACATATACAGCTCCACCACTAGGTGGAGGATTGTTGAACTCTGAAGCAGAACTATTAAATGTTCCTAAATTATTAGCAAACAATGTAAAGGTGTTAGTTTCTATCATCCTGCCTGTATCAGTGATTTCATCTAAAGCTTTACCCCCTTCGTCAATCCATCCCTCAGTTCTGTCATACGTAATATGTCCATAACCAGAAGCAGCAACTGGAGGAGTAAATACATTTTGCAAGCCATTGTCATATGTGTATTCTTTGAAGTAATCTATAAATTTATCCAACGCTCCCTTTCCAACAACTTTGTCTTGACCCATAGCTCTTTTTCCAAGAGATACAGAAGTGTCAAGATAAACACTCAATAATGCTGGTAATCCACTGTTTAATACGTTTGGTGTTAATGGATATTCTTCTTCAAAAATATTTTTTAAATCTTCTACTATCAAATTTTCTTTATCTTTGTACGCTTGTGTCGATATATCATATCTAGTATGTCTATGTATCTTATGTTGTGATACGAAGCTTGGTTTTGGTTCTGGTATTTCTCCACCACTTTCAACATTAGTACCAAGTATTGCTTCACAAATAATAACCTTAACTGAAAATTCAACAGCAGGATCAGAAAAATACTTATAAAGTAAATCTTTATCTTGTAAAGCATCCAATATTGGTTGAGGGTTGAGGTTGGGATTGAATTCGTTGGTTATAATAAACAACGCAATTTCTACAGGATTAGAATTAACTGGTGCAAAACCTCTATCAAATACAGCTCCGGGACCACCAGCAACAATAATTTCATTGCCATATTCGTCTTTTGTGCAATCTACTGAATAGCCAAGCTCTCTACCGTTTTGAGTTACTTCCCAGTTTCTCATGACTCCTTGGAATGGCAGTAGTTGTCCGTCTTGATCTCTAAAAGATTTAGACTCATTTGTGAATTTATCTCTTCTATATTCTGCTGGTACTGACAGTTTAGCTTCTAAAGACCAAGGAGCTTTATCTTCTTGATATCCCCAATCAAAACCAGAAGGTGCTGGATCTCTTCTATAAACATGCAACTCTCCACACTTAGGCATACTATGACCAGTAGAGTCTGCAAGCTCTTGATTGGGAACGCCTACTACCATCAAGTCATCATTGACAGCAACAGATTTGCCAAAGTTTAAACCAGCAACAGGTGTATCAGTAATTATTTTATCAGGTTGATAATTTACATCATCATTAATTCCATATTCCCACTCAGTTATTTCTTTAGGAACTTCTAATACTTCAGAAGACCCGCTAAATATTGATATAGTAATTTCATATGGATTTTGAGGTATTAAGCCTCCAAACTTTCTCATTCCGTAGTAATTTCTTAAGTAAGGATAATTACCACCAAAGGCCATTACGTCTGGGTTTGTATAGTGTGTAAATGATCTAAATATTCCACCTTCAAAACACTCGCTAGTAAACCAAACGGTGTCGTGTGTTATTAAATCTGGCTCAGTGCAAGGATACTGGCTTACATAATCACAACTACCAAAGCATATGGTATCAACACCTCTAATCTCATCGTCAGCTGGAATTGCTGCTAAAGGATTGTCTCTAACCTCTATAGCTGATCCAGTATTTGTTCCCGTCCACTCAAAATTTTCAAGTTTAGGATCATTAGGGTCTTGATATATAGGAGATTCATGCAACAAGAATAACTCAAAGGAAGAGTTGACATCATCGTAAGTGTAGCCACCAACATAAAGTGGTATACTGGTATTAAAATCCTTATCTCCATCTGGAGCCTGAACAGACAAATTAAGATCAGCATTTTTAGATCTTACGAAATCTATGAAAATTGCACGACCTAAAGACAAATTAAGAGTTGATTTTTCTTTAAAATTATTTAAGTCCATCTTTGCGAACAAAGGTATCGAAGCATTAACATTATCAGCAAAACATGTAATAGAAAGAGGGAATGGGTGTTTGATATTAGAGGCTATATTATTACCACAATCTACAAACAAAGGTACTGTTTTAAGATAAACTCTTGGGTCTGAAATGTGACAGAAATCATAAGGAGGCGTTTTGTAAATTTTACATACCGTAGGATCATCAGGATCAACTGGTGGCTCTACAGGAGGTTGTATAGAAGGATCTGGCGCTGTGCTTAAGTCTATGCCGGGATTTCCAGCACCTCTAGAAGAACCTAAAGTAAACCTTAAATCGTCTAAGCCGTATGGAATCGAATTATCGTTATTAACACTTCTTAGAGATGGATAAGAATGGCTAGAGGTATCAACTGTGTCAAACAGCAAAGAAGAATCTAGAGTATAAGTACCATTAGATTCTGCTCCACAGTATATGTCTAAAATGTTTTGTGATTTACGTATAATTACCTTAGTCCATCGACCTCTAAGATCAGAAATGTTTTTACTACTTACAAACTTAAATTCAAAGTTATGAAAATAATTTGCATTAGATGAAACAGAGACACTAGATTGTGTTCCAAGACTAGTGGCCTTATCTGACATGATTTCTAGAACTCTATCATCTGGCAGAGAATTAAACCCTTCAACATTGTTTAACATATTAGTTGTTAGTGTCAGATTTTTTGAATCTGGATCAATGCCAATTTTAAAACCAATATCTTTGTTATTGTTATTACCAAAGCCCATAAAGACATTTGAAGAGAAATCTAATATTGTATCTACATCTTTAATGCCTAATGCTTCACCTAATAAACTTGGAGCATAATCTGGTAAATATAGCCAAAAATCAATTAACCAATCGCCATTAAACTTCTCGGGGTCAAATGTAAAATCAGGAACATGGATGGATGATCCATTTCCAAACATTGCCGATAGCCCATACTTAGCATTTGATGAATCCATCGTAGGAAGCTGAGTATTAGACAAGGAACTAATAGAATAATCATTACTAGATAAGTCATCGAAGCTACTATCAAACTTAAGTAATAATTCTACAAATTCTCTATAAGAATCGTAATGTTGAGAACCAAAATTAGAAAAGGACTGATCAGTAGGGAAAGGAGAACCTACTTGTTGGAGGTAATTAATCATTACGTAAAGACGGTCATCTACAAGAACAGAAGGATAAGGAACACTCATGTGTAAATCATCACTCAGCTCTATGGGTTGTGCGCCACTAACATATAGATCTAATCTTTCCTCTGGAGATCCCACGGCCTTAAACACGCTAAGATTTAGTCTTTCTCTATACTCTAAATCTCCAGACGCATACAAAGGCATATCTTGTAATCTAGTACCTTTTTCAACAAGCATGTCGCCAATTGTTACATCTATAGAATTCATTCTAATGACTGAATGAAAAGAACCACTTGGATAGGCTATATCATACTGTATAAACATCTTAGATATATCATCAACAAAATAGCTTTCTTTACTTTCTTTAGATATCTGTTCAGTAACAAAATTAGACCAAGGCTCGTCATTTCTTACAATGTCATCATAGCTAAGGTCAGAATGAACTTTAAGCCAACAATCTTCTGGTGTAACATAGTGAACTTTTCTATTAACTAATCCAAAATTAGTAGACTCTCTAAAAGAACTTTCTTTGGATTTAGTATACAAGCTAACAATTATCTTTACGCCAACATTGCCATCGGGCCAAACTACGTCTGCGTTGCACAAGTTTTGCAATACCGTATTAACCCTAACAGCGTCTTCTAAAATGTTATAGTTTCTTGGAATATTTTTTGAAATTCTAGGAGCTGCTGCGAAAAATTCATCTTCAACGCCTGCTAAATTTATCCTAAGCATATCATTTTCAATTTGACTGTGATAGGCTACTCCTTCTAACTTAAGATTAGATGGTAGGGATATATCAGTTATTTCAGAGTATGTACTACTATCTCCATAATAGTCGTGATAAATATAATCACTGCCCTGTCTATTTGTTAAGGTGTCAAAGGATGAATTAAATTCACAATACTTGAATGCTCCGATATGCCACTTTCTGGTGTCTTCGTCTACAAATTTCCACAAGTTATTGCTATCATTGTCCAAGCTTTCACCAGAGTGGAAGAATTTAACAGAATGACTATCGAAGAATGTATCGACATTGCCCTGTCTAATTGAAGGATTGGCAGCACCTTCTACTATATTTCCACCTAACTCATTAGAGTCAGACAATCCAATTTCATTAAAGTACGCATTAAATCCAACGCCTGAACCATAAGAGTAACCAAAAACTAAATCGCTATCACCATTTATTAAATCAAATTCTGAAGACTCAGCTCTCTTGATATCAAACTTGCCTTTTATAATTTCATTATTAGTATACAGTTTAAGTTTCTTAGAATTGTTATCATTATACGTAAGAAGAACTGAAAGTGGGTATTGGTATTTATCAAAAGAAATAGTGTCATTAATAGAAATTATATTGTTATCTTTGTCAGTTGCTTTTGCTGTTAATTTGCCATCATCATATCCAAGTATAAATTCAAGGTCTTTACCTTGATCCCACTTAGAGAATATAACTCCGCTATTGAATAGATTGTAATCAGCTCCACTAACAGAAACGTCAGGAACAAATCTAGTAAACGCTGAAAAACCTCCAGATACAGGTATTCCACTACCAAAGTTCATGCATCCAGAACTTCCAACTACCTTAACAGCGTTATTGTAGCTGTCCATTATTCTTCCAGCCATAACATCTGAATCTTGTGTCCAATCCAAAGTTTTGTAGTCTGGAATTTGATTATCAAAAATTTTATCAGATATAAATCTAAGACCACGATTCTTTAAATGGTTATTTGCTAAATCTCCATTGTAAACAACAGAGTCGTCTGTTACTTGAGAGTATATAGTATTATTTTCAAAATCAGAAAAATCTGTATGAAAGTATGTAAACGCTGAATCAACTTGTGGATTAAAGTAAGAAAAACTCCACATCGTAGGATCAAAAGGTCCAGCAAAGAATGTTCCTTCAGAACCTCTCCACCTTCTTGCGTAATTTGTTTTAAGAGTTGAATCTTGACCGTAAGCATGTGGTATGTTTTCAATCAATGATAGTCTACTACCACTAGATATAATTTGATTAGTATTATTATATGGATGTTGAATACCAGAGGGGCTTAACCTCACCTCAGTATGTCTTAAATCAGTATCTTGCTTATGACCCAAAGTATACATCATCATTCCAGCGGTGGGATTATATTTAGCTTTGAGGATAAGCTCAGAAATAACAGTGCCGCTTGGAAGTGGAAATATGTCTACGTATAATTTTTCAAAGAAAGAACTAGATGTAAAGCTTTTATCTTGCCCTAAGAAACCAGCGTCTTTATGCATCTTTAAAGGTATATCAATTGTTTGGAAATCAGTGCTGGTAATTTTTGGTTGTTTAGTTAAGGTGTAATGATCCCCACGGGAAGGAGACCTGCTTACGAAGTAGTTGTCTTTTTCTGACAAACTTTCTCCAGCAATAGCTAAATCATCTAATGGTTTGTAACCAGAAGAAAGTGGAGGAAGACCAACTCCAGCATCTTGATTTTGAATAAAACCATTAGGGCTAGAAGTAACCATCATTACTTTATCATCACTGTAGCCAACAACGTCAAAGAAAATATCTGGAACAGTAGAATCTACTTTCTTAGCTTTAACTTGTAAATATAATTCTTCAACTTCAAAGTAACTATCATCTGCTTGAACAAAATTCTTTTCTGACTTGTCAAATACTCCTTGATATTTACTTCCAAATCCTATGCCACCACCCGTTGGTAGCAAAACCTTTAGTGGTGTTTCATGACCAAATAATACTTCTAACCTACCAGAGCCAGTAGGACCAGTTCCAACTAATGTAATATTTCCAGCAACGGTTTGATTTCTCAGCCTATCTCTTAACTGACTTCTACTAAAGCGATCAGCGCTACTGCTAAAATGTTCAATACCATTATAGTTGGGGCTAGTCTTCCAGACGCTATCATTATCGCTAGGATGAATTGGATTTACAAATTCAGTTCCGTTTAATAAATCTAGAGCAAATATATTTCTTTCTAATAAAGTTCCATTTAATTGAGGGGTGAGGCTTAGTTCTAAAATACCTTCTGATATGAAACCACTGTTAGATCCATCAGAAAGAATCTCGATGTCACTAATCCTGAGAGAGTTATTTGGGAAAATATCAAAGTCTTGATTTATAGATGATATGGGAGAACCATCAATTGCTAAGTGGTCATCCTCATCTGTGTCCACGTACCTTTCTTCTAAAGTACATTCGTGTTCATAACCTCTAGAAAATTCATCCTCAAAAGGTGTAGCTTTACAAAATGCTTCAAACTCAATGTTTAACTTGTAACCAGATCGCTGTGTAAAATCTGGAAATTTAGAATAATAAGTAGGTAATGCTGCATAATTTTTATCAGGCTCAATAATATATGTAGTAAAATTACTCTTAGGATCTACATCATAATCGCAATCACCTTCGATTACGAAATCTTTATATCTAGTTATAACATTCCCAAGTGGGTCAGTTAAATGAATATTATAAGCTTTATAAACAGGAGTGATATCTGTCTCGTTGGTGGATGTGGGAGCAGCTGCTCTAATAAAAAGAAAATTATCTTTTGGAGTAATTACAGGTGGTGTTACTTCGCACTGGTATCTAAATGTGCCAGCTGTGTGAATAGAGCTGGGTGTTATGTACGTCGTGTTATCATCAGAATGTAATTTACCAAGCCTTTTTCTATCTCTGGCATAATCTCCAAATACTATACTGTCATCAATACTTTTGTATAAACCGCTAGGCTCTAGTTTCTCATTTACAAATGAAACACCAGCTTTTGAAGATACAATATCTTCAATAGGATATAATCTTTGCTTAATTTCAAAGTCGCTGTTATCTTCCCATGTGCTGTAGTGTCCTCCAATTTTATCTGTATACCTATTATTAAATACGCCTTGTCCTGATATTTTAGAACGAACAGACAAGTCTTTAAAAGCTAAACTTGCTCTAACAGCGCTATTGTCATATGATGGAATTTGTATTCTATTGTTATCATTTGTTCCAGCGCCAGCAAACAGAACTCTTGGAGGCTCTATATAATGAGTGTGATGATTTAAAGGAGTTTTTATAGCATACAAACTGTTACTAATAGTATCAATAGCTGCAAATCCACTAGCAGCTACTTTTTCATTATATTTTGACTGACCTCCTAAATATGCTACAATTTGACTTTTTAAAGAAGGGTCATTATATGCTCTACGAGAGGTTTGTTTAATAGACCTAGTAGTAAAACGGGAAGAAGCTTTTAAGTTGGTATACCTAGTTCCAGAATCTTGTCTGTCAGGAGGGGTAAACAAAGAGTAAGCTTCATTGTATCCAAAGTTTATAATTAAAAATATTAATAATTTATAATATTTCCAAGGCTCAAGTTCTGGATTCCCAGTGTTTGGATCAATAGTGGTGGCTAGTTCTATTAGTCTTGGGTAATTAAAAAAGTCTACTTGAAAATCTCCAAAGTCTTTATTAATACTGTCTTCAATTGTTTGATTAGTTCCAAACTGTGCTTCAGCTACAATTGGACTATTTGACTCTTTATATATAGATGCATCAATCCTACTGTTGGATTTTATTCCAACTTTAGGAGGATTGGTAGACGCATGACATTGCAGCAATCTACCGTTTAGAGGTTTGATAATTCCTTGTCCAGTTTTCTTTAAATTAGCTGAAGAGGAATTGCATTCTAAAGATGACATATAAGTTATTGTCCAAACTATACAGGTGGAATTGGGTTTGATCCCGGTGAATCTTGTACTCCGTCGCCTGTAGCCTTTAAAGTATTGAGTTTTTCTTGTACTTGATTTAAAATATCTTTTTTGATGTTTGCTGTAAGTTCAGTTAAGAATCTAGGCTCTGTAATACTGACTGTTACATTGCTGTTCCCAAGCGTTACGTTTAGAGACATGTTAGATAGAGAATTTATACTACTACTTAAAGTGTTTACGTGATTGCCAAAATTGTTTACAGCTCCGTCGAACATTTCTGCACCTTGCAACCTAAACGAACTATTAGATAAAGTATTTATACTAGAATTAAGAGTCTTAATTCCCGCAGTATTATTATTAATAGCAGCAGTTAAAGAAGTAATTAAAGAGCCATCAAATTGTTGAGTTGGTTCAGAGCCGCTAGCTTCAGAAGCAGTTTTTGTATCTTCTCCTCTTTGATCTGCTGATAATAGATTATTTGCTCCAGTGGGAGGTATATTAGAGAGAGAGTTGGGAATTTGAGAAGGCAATATCAGACCACTATTAGGATTTTGATTTGGCATTGAGCTACTATTGATTGGTGGTATTTCACCAAGTTTTTCTCCAGATGAAGTTACGCTACCATCAGATCCGGCTGGTGGACCTTTTTTAATAGGTTGCCCAAATTCATCTTTTGTTGGTTTTTCAGGACCAAACTCTTTATCTTTTGGTTTTGGAGGAGCTGGCATTGCAGCCATGTTTTTTCGTGTTCTTTCTTTGGCAGCAGCTAATTGTCTGTCAGCCGCTATCTTTTGGTCTTGAGCTGCTTGTACACCCTGTGCGGCAGCGTTCTCTTGTATTTTAGCAGTCTGTGGTAATGTTTCAGCTAAAGCTCTAGCCTCTGCTTTAAGTCTTTCTTCTTCTGGAGTACTACCAGCCAAAACTTGAGCAGAAGATCTACCAAATCCAGCAGCCATGCCAGTTCTTTCCATTAAACCGCCAGCACCTTGAATATTGCGACCAAAGTATTGTTGAACTCCATCAGCTGCCATTTGCTCAAAATTAGCAAAAGCCCCACCAATGGCACTACTACCAAATGACTGAGCTAATCCAGTATCTCCAACAGCTATAGCAGCTCCAGCACCTATAGCAGCTTGCTGGTCTAAGAAAGCTTCAATGTCTCCAGCCATCAGAGACTTCATTGCGTCTTTTTCTGCTTTGTTTCTAGCTGATATAACTTTAAGTTCTTGACGTTTAAGATCAATTAATTGTTTAGTAGTTTCATAATTTTGTTGAGCTAATTTGTTTAACCTATCTTGTGTATTTGCTAATCTCTTTCCGGCCTCTCCATCCATAGCCGCCGTCGCTGATGGATCACCTCTAAGAGCATCGGCCTCAATTTTAGAAATTCTATTTAATTCATTTTGTATATTAGAATTTCTTTGAGATATTGAAGCGGCGCTACCATCACGTAAATTACCAACGCCTAAGCCTTCACCATCTAAATTAGCTTTACCAAGAATAGCAGATTCTTTTTGAGCGTTAGTAACAGCGGGGCCACCAAATTCTTGTATAATATTGGCAGCTTCTAACTCTACATCTATTGATCTTTTTCTTGCGTCAATATAAGCTTGTTCAGCTGCAAGAAGTTTTTGTTGTACAGCAGTAAGTTTCTTTCTTGCGTCTGCTTCTGCTTTAAGAGCTGGCATAACTTGCTCAAGTTGAGCTTTTCCTAACTCTCCCAGAGCTTTGGATAATGGAGCAAAATTGCCATCCATAATTTTCTGCATGTCAGCTTCAGTTAATTTACCACCTTCTATAGCTGCTGTAATTCTATCTTTAACTTCTTTAGGTACGTCTGGTCCTAAATTCATTACCACTGCTTCTGCTAGAACTTCTTTCTTTCCTTGTAAACTATTTTTCCCTTGCGCTCCTCTATTAAAATCAGCTACCATTTTATCTTTAGCTGCTTGAGAAGATGCTGCAAAACTTACCTGAGCCTGATTAATAGCCTCCATGTTTCCTTTAAATTTATCAATCTGATCACCGCTAGCTCCAAAATCTTTTAACACGCCAGCTGCATCATTTAAAGCAGATGAAAATACATCAGGGTTCATACCCATAGCGGCGCTAGTAACGCCAGCTTCTAGTTCTTTTATACTTGTTGCTAATCCAATATTGCCTTTTTCTTGTCTAGCTAGGAAGCCATCTAATCCCACCGTTACAGCGGCAGCAGCAGCGTTTACGCCGTGCATACCAAGATTCATAGCGTCAAAAGCTTTTCTCGTTCTATCAGCTTCTTTCTTAATATTTGCAAAACCGTCTCTCGTTTTTTTCATAATGTCTGGGTCGAACCTCAACGCTTCAGCAGTTGCGGGGGCTTGCGCTTGAAGCATAGCCATAAAGTCTTCAAAGCTACCCCCAGAAGCAGCAACTTGTTTTTGCAATATTTTTAATCCTTTATTATTTGCAGCAGCTTCAGCCTGTTGTTTTTTAGAATCATCTACAGCTTTTTGATCTTCATCAGTTGATTGTTTTGCTATATCTGCCGATGAAGTTGCTAGACCCATACCAGCAAAGAAGTCTCTAACAGCAGCCCCCCAGCTTGATAAGTATTTAGTGGATTCTCTAAGACCTGCTGCTTGAGCTGCTTCAGCTTTTCGTCTTGCATTTAATGTAGAAACCATAGCTGCTTCAGAAGCAGCAAGTACGTCAAAGACGCTAGCATCCCCACTATTGAACAACTCCATAGCTTCGCTAACAGACTTAGATTGTTCAGCTAATGCTTCGGCGGCACTAGTGGCAGCAGCGTCAGCAACAGCTCTGGCTTTAGCAGCTTCCAGAGCTACTTGATTCACCCCAACAAGATTCGCTGTTAGTACACCAGCTAGACCACCTATTAAAGCTCCTATTGCCGCACCTACAGCTATGCCTATCGGCCCAAAAATAGCTCCAACCCCAGCACCAACAGCTCCTCCACCAACAGCTCCTGCGGTTGCAAAATTTCTAGTTCTTTCAGCTCTAAACTTTTTCTCAGCAGCATCACTAGCTCCTCCTTCATCTCCTTCTTTAACAGCAGACTGAAGTAATTGTTCTTGATAATCAGCTTGAGCTTGAAATAATGCATAAAAACCAGCAGCAACAACAGCAGTAGCAGCAGCAGCTGCCATCATTCCCCCTGCTAGGGTCATGCCAGCTTTCCCACCACCGCCACCAGCCCCCTGCATAGCATTTTTGGTGTTAGCTTGGCTTTCTAAATCTTCAGTTGTTTTTGCCACTACATTAGATTGAGATTCAGCAGCTTCAGTAGCTGTATTTTGCACATTAGCAGCAGCATTAGCTTTACTAGCTTTTCCGGCTCCATAAAGAGAATCTCCAAAACTATTTATACTGTTACCAACTCCAGAAAACATCTCGCCAAAATTGCCAAGAAGCATAGCCATAGAAGATAATTGAATACCAACTTCAGAAACATTATTTAATAAGTGATCTAGATAGCCAGAAGATTCGTCCAAAGTGGGAGCAAACATACTTAAGGCTGTTGTAGCTGCCATCATTCCCATATTGAATTTCATCATTGGTCCCATACCACCAGTAGTATCTGCTGTATCTTTGTCGTCCTCTTTACTTTTATCACCTATGGATTTTTTAGCTTGATCAGCCTCATCTCCTAGCAACTGTAAAGCTCTAGTAGTTCTAGCAACCTGCATATCTTCCTTAGCTCTAGTCTTAATATTCTTAAGCAATTGCTGATCTGATTTTATAGTATTTATTATATTTTTGGCTTGAGCTTTAGTCATGGCTCCTGAAGATACTAAATTCTTAACATTAACTTGTGTAACACCGTTTACAGTAGCGCCAAAATTAGCAAGAGCTGAAATCACTTGGGTCATTGTTTCAGTAGTTAGGAACGCTTGCTTAGATAAAGTCATTAAGGCAGCATTAACTGGTGTAATATCAAGCGCCACCATATTAGTAGAAGATCCATCACCCGATGTTCCCCCACCAATAAAGCCCTTCATTTTTGTACCTTTAACCACTCCACCCTTTGCATATTTACCAACTTTATTCATCTTACTAAGTTGGCTATAGCCAATCTGTTGGGCAGATTGTTTATTAACAACAAATTCTCCGGGAGTTAGCATAGCTGGCACTGTGTCTGTGCCAAGCCCAGAAATACTTCCTCCAGCATTTTTCATCTCATACTTACCACGATAAGGTGAAACAAATCCAGCTCTTTTAGCGTCTGCTGCGGTGTTAACACCAAACCTGCTAAGTTGCGCCAAGGTATACGTCTGACCTTTCTGTGGGCCTTCTTTCCTGTCAGTTTGAGATCCCTTTTGCCTAGTAAGATAAGTGGCGGCATTTTTCTTTAAGTCGTCAGCAATTTCTCTAATTGTTTTACTTCTTAAAGAACCAGATTTCCCTCCTGATACAGAAGCTGCTGCAAAAGAAGCTTTAGCGTCTATAAACCTAGAAGGTAAGCCTTTATAATCATCAGAAAGAACTCCTGATAACCCTCCGGGAAAGTCAAAGTTTTGACCAGTTTCTCTTTCAGAAAAAGGACCACCCTTTAAAGCAAGTAAAATATCTTCAAACAAATTTCCTCTAGAAGCAGCATTAATTCCTTTTAAGAAGTCTGCTTTTTCGCTTTGAGGTATAGATTTTCCAGCTATGCCTAAGTCTTGTGAAAGCCTTGCAACAGCTTGGTCAACTGATGATACTAAGCTTTCATTAAGAGCTGTATCAAAAGATTTATATGTAGCCTCACTCAAGCCTTTTCTTACAGCTGTAACTTTAGGGAATCTAGGAGGGACAGCCGATGTAAAAGTTGTACCCTTTGGTAAAAGCGGTTGCACATCTTTTTTAGTAACAGATAAAGAAGAGTCAGCTGCTTTCTTATCTCTTTCTAGGATAGCCGCTCCAACCTTAAGGTTTCCATCTCTCATGTCATCAACAATACCACCAGAAGCATACTTGTTCTCATTCATAGCTTTCAGATTATTAACACCAAGCTTCTGAACACTACTTTTTCTGATTACAAACTCTCCCGGCATGAGCATAGCAGGAACAGTATCTGTGTTTCCCACACCCGGAACTGAGCCGCCTCTAGCGAAGTGCATCACTTCTCTAGCTTTATGAGAAACTTTGCCGCCCTGATTCATTTTAGCGCCACCAATTAAACTACCAATACCAGTACCCATACTGGCAGTAAATTTAATAGCAGCAAATGCTGTTAGCATAGGTATTAAAGGAGCTAAAGCGTCAGCAATCTTAATAAATGCACTTGCCAACTTGAGCATAGTTTGAGCTAAGGCTTGAAAGGTAACGGTATTTGTAACATTTCTAACTAATTCAGCAAACTGCTCTTTAACCTTCATGATCTGTACAGCTAAAGCTTGCTGTGCTTTTGCTTGATCTTCTGTTAGAGAATTAGCTCCTCTTGTGGCAACAGCTAAAGCTTCTTCTGCAACACCAAACTGTTGGAGCAAAGGAATGACTTTACCAATTTGCCTAAAACCACCCAACTCTTCAGCTATTTTAATAAAGCTAATATCACCTTGTTCTAAACCTTGAAGTGCTTGACTTAACTGATTTATAGCTTCATAAGGTCCAATAAATTTACCTTCTAAGTCTAGAAGTTCAACTCCATATTCTCTTAAGAATTCAATAGTTTTAGGTCTTTGAATACGAGTAAAGATAGTACGTAAACCAGTAGCAATACTTTCAGCAGACTCTCGCGTAGTAGATCTAACACTCGTAAACAACGCAATCAATTCATTTAAATCACCACCAGCAGCTTTAAATACACCACCAGTACGTCTAACAACAGAGATTAAGTCACCTGCCTCAACAGCGAACTGTCCAGCTACAGCGTTAACAGCACCAAGCTGTTCTTCTAAAGCGGCTGCACCAGCTTGAAACTGATTAAAAATAGCAATAGCGCCTTCAGCAGTTTCACTTATATTGTCAAAAGTAGGAGCAAGCTCAGTCTTTGCTAGAGTCTTTAATGCTGTAGTTGTTTGACTAGCACTTAAACCAGCTTGAGAAAGTATTCTAGAGACACTAATTAATGATGTAGAAGATACACCTAAATTAGTAGACAATTGAGAAACAGTGCTAGATAAGAACTCTAACTGTTGTATGCTCTTACCAGTTACCTGAGAGATTTTTACTAATTCTCTTTCAAAGTCTATAGCTTCTCTAATAGAAGCTGCTAGCGTATTAGTAAATAGACTAACAGCCCTAGTAGCTATCGCTATAGCGCTAAATCTCCTTACAGATGTCTCAAAAGTACTACCAAGCTTCTTTGTAGAATCAGCAGCGTTTTTAGTCGCCTGTGTTAGCTGATTGACTTGCTGAGTTGTTTTTTGTACCTGTGTGGCTTGTACAGGGACGTTGATACCTTTTAGCTGACCTTGTATCTGCTTAACAACTTGAGAGACATTATTTGGAGCTTGTAACTGTATCTGAGCAGTTAAATTAAACTTTGCCATAACATCTCCATACTATACTAATCTTTTGCTTGTTCTTTAGAAGTCTGCTTTTTTGTAACCTTCTTTGCGGCAGTTTTGGCTTTAGGTTTTGACTCAGGATGAATGTCATCAATAAACTCACCTCGCACCAACAGATTGCCCTCCTCTGTCAATAAGTTCCCTTCTCTGTCTACCCTATCTCCCTTATCATTAACCAGCCAGCCTTTGTCATTTACTTTAGTCCCATCTACATCAACCCTATTTCCATCTTCATCGACTAGAGAAAGTTCTGAGTCAACGAATTTGTATTTTTTAAGAAACTGATTTTCTGGAAGACTTTCCTCATAGGATCTGTCTAATTTGTAAACAAGCTCTCCAAGGGCAGCAGCTGCATTAAATGATATTTCATCATCAGATCTATCATTATAATCCTCTACATTAGCATACACTTTATTCTCGCCTGTTTCGTCATAAGTACATTGGGAGACTAGGTAATTAAATTTAGCATTATCAGCTAATCCTTCTGCGGTATTAGACTCTAATGAGATCTTTTCAGAAATAAGCTCTCTTAGCCCAATTCTTAGCTTTCTAAGCTGAATTGCTTTTTCTTTGCCCTCAGACAGTCTTAGTGTAGTACCGTTTTCATTTTTTCCTGTAGCAATTTGACTTTCAAGTAATGCTATCTCTTGTAGAATTCTGGTTTGCTCAATTGCCTTTTCTGAAGTCCAAATACCTTGAGCTTCCATGAATTTTTCCAAACCTACCTTGGTGAAAATTCCATCTTTAACAGCCTGAGTCCACACTTTAGAGCCAACCATTTGCGCTCTTTCTAGCTGACGAGAACTTGGTCTTTTTACCACAATGTTAATTTTTTGTCCTTCATCAGTTTTTACTTCTACTTTTTTTTCCTTAATACTCATTTGTATCCTCCTCTTTAGTTTGTTCTACTCTAAATTCATAGTAGTTCATCTTTTCCTTAATAATAAAATTTTTCATATCTACGTCGATATTTCTGAGTTGATAGTTACCCTTGTCTAGTATTTCAGAACGAGCTTTATTATACAAATCTTGCATATCTGCATCACTGTCTAATATTTCTCCAAAATACTTCTCAAAAGTACTCAAAGCACCTATCATGGTGGTTTGTATTTTTTTCTTAACTGTTTTAGAAAGCTTGTCTTCCCCAATTCTTTCTAAGCGTTGTTGTCTAACTTCCTCGTATTTCTTCATTATTTATATCCTCACTTCCTGTCTCCTGTTCGTATAGCATGTTGTTCTGCCTTCGTACTTGACCACGGAATTGCTTCATCTTCTCCATCAAGCACTTGTTTTTGTAACTGTTGAACGTACATCCTTTGCTTAGTCTCATTTAGATCATATATTTCTTTATTTGTTAAACTTTCCGATTCCATTAAAATAACATGATCAGAATTATTATTACTTTTAGCTAGTTTAGATTCCGTTTCTTCTTTAAGCTTTTCTCTTGCTATTTTTCTTTTACTCCAAATAAACCAAGCGTCTATAACATCATGATCTTCGTAAAAATCGTCTTCTGGTGCATCCATAGACTGACGAATATTATCATAAGTAATAGACCATAACATTATATTTTTTTGATTAATGTTAAATTCATGCTCATGATTATAAAACAAAGGCTTGAAATCTTTTAAAACCCACAAACTTCTCCAAGGATCATGAAGAGATAAATCTCTAATTATACTATCTTTAAAAATAGACTGATGGTATAAAGATTGTAAATACCTAGAGTTTTTATTCCGTTTTCCTCTACATAATGAAAGTTTTGGTAATAGCCAAAAAAGCCTTTTTGTTTCCGCAAAATTCTCACAAGTGTTTTCATGTAAAGAATACTTTACGCTATTCATTTGTGTTATTTTATTTTTTAGCGATCTTACTTGCTTTTTATGATCTTTTAGTTTTTTCTTATCCTTCCTACCGTTATATAATTCTTCCTGTGTATCTTCTAGAGTTTTTTCAAGTGTTTCTAAGTCAATTTTATTTTTAAGAGTAATTATTCCTGTTTGTTCTAAAAATTTAAAAGAATCTTCAAGGGTCATTAATTCCTGAGATAAAGCTTCTGTATAAGCTTCCCTATAGACAAACATAGACTCGTTATACAAGTCTATGCTCATCGGTTTAAGTTTTATATTCCTAGAAAGATACATATAGCCAGATCTAATTTGTCCAACTATAAGCTCCCTTTCATAATGATCCATAATAAATTTGTTTTAAGTAACGTTTTCTTTATAGAGGTTTTGACGCACCATCAGAGTTTGTAGTTCCACGTATATTGTTAAAAGAAGTATACGATTCACTAATAGTAACAACGCCACCTCCAGTGTCGCCACCAGACCAGTTCTGTGATTGAAGTTTAGCTCCTGAAATGCCAACGGCAAACGACGGCGCTACACCAAGTCCGGTGTTAAGCTTCTTGTGAGCATTAGTGCCAGCACTTTGGCATGTTGAACCCAACCTTCTAGTTCCACGAATTTCCAATAAACTACCTTTACCAGCAGTAATATCACACTCAGTGTCAGCAGTGATTCTAGTCATTAGTCCGTTGACCTGCATAACATGATCGCCAGCTTCTTTAGTCGTATCAACCGCATACTCTACTTCTGCTGTGACTTCTACTGGGAAAGATGCATACCTAATATATGGACCTTTTCTTCCCATTTCCAAAAGGTCTTCTCTACCAATATCAACACTAATAGAAGCGCTTTGAACTCTATCATAAACGTTATTAGTTGCTAAAGCATCTACAGTATTGTCTGCCTTAATAGCTCTTTTTACGACAGACGTATCTTGTCTTCTAAATACCCCAGAAGGATTACTTGTTGAGGGTTGAGGAAGTTTCAGGTTAGTAGTTGCTCCAGAAGGAATGACAAAAAGGTTAACACCAGCAATTCCGAGAGATTCAGTTACAGCGCCATCAGTTTGAGCGCTAATAGAATAACTACTAGTAAAACCATCAATCTGTATACCATAACGGTTAGCACTAGTAGAAGCAATATTGGTCATAACTCCACCATCAGCATTAACACCGAGTCTAATGCTCAGTCCCACATCATTACCGAGATTACTCATATTAACGCCGTAATCATTGCCTGAAGCGCCAAATATTTCCAATAAAGATGGACTTTGAACAGGAAGCGCTCTTTCCAAAGTAGCTTCACACGAAGGAGAACCTTCAATATTCTCAAAAATCTGTAGATGACCAAGCTCAAAAATTTGTTCAAATTCTACATTACTTGAAAATCCTACGCTTTGAACGCCATCTAATATTCTCTGTTTATATGCGACACCATTAACTGTACTAATTGTACTACCGTTAGTAAAATTAGCCGTTTCAGATAAATGTCCGCGAGGATGTATACCTACCGCTTGTGAAGCGTAATATGTTCTGCCTGCCATAGTAAATCTCCATTTTATATTGTGAGTGGTTGCGCAACTCTCTGTCTATTTATACACAAAAAGTCACTAAAATTATGTTTTTATTGTTTCCATAGTGCATCTAACAATCCCTATGAATAAATTAGAATTTATAATTTCCATACCCTGAACAGAAGAGTTCTTTAAAGTTACCAACGAACCACTTTTGGGATATGCAGATACTAAATCAGGATATACCAGAGCTTCAGGGTTGGGAGATCCTCTATAATCTAGAGGTATTTTGTTGTTTGAGACCACTTGATTAGAGTCAAAAAGGGCAAATTTTGTATCATTTTGAAAAGATACAATATCTAACATTTGGTTTCTACTAATCTCATCTTCTGCTACGCAGTGAAAGAGAACGTCTGTGTCTACAATTTGAGCCAAAGTACCCATTTCTAAGGGTTTCATTGTTCTTCTGGGTACAATTTCTATAGCCATAGCTGGTAATTGAACTGTAAATTCTGGTATTGTTGGACTAGTCACGGAAGTGTCTAAGTCCAAGCTACGATATTGAATCTCCCTAAGCCACGGCAAAGCAGAAGCATAGACGACATTGATATATTTATAACTATGTTCTACTTGTACTTTAGTACCTGTGGGGACAGGATTATCAAATATCAGCCTTCCATTAAAATAATCTATATGATGGGCATAATCTCCAGCTGTGTCGTTAGGATAAAATACATCATCTACATATATTCCAGATATTCCCGGATGATCATTGTCCGACCCTACCAATGGGGATGGAGAATTGTCAACCCCAGATTGCCAAATCCAATTTTTTCTAAACCCTTCCCAAGCCTGTCCGGGAGTATAATTTGGATTATTTGATATTTGTAATAAGCTATAATCATTACCATTAAAATCTTGCTCTCCAAGGTTTGAATTAAAGTAATTACCTTTACATAGAAGATTCCAATCATAATACTGAACGAGATTATCTTGAAGCTCATTCATCATTAAGGAATCAAACACATTATCAAACCCGCGCAAGCCCATTAGATATACCTCGTAAATATATTTTCTAGCTCTGTTTGAAACTCTTTATTAAATAAGGCTTTACTGATAAAATTATTTTCAGAATCACCTGAATGTTCAGGAGGAACTCTCCAAGAGCCTCCCAACATCATGCTACCTCCACCAGATCTACCAAACCCAGTTTTTGCATTATAAGTATAATTTGATACTATAATATCATCTCCACGCATTAGTAACCACCTTAGCCAATGTAAGTCTCCTTTACCATATAATACATGACCTACTGGTAAAGATAATAACTTGTCAATAGCATTATGAGCTATGTAAAACTCTATGCTACCTTTTAATTTGTTGTTTAACTTGTTAAAGCGAAACTCTGTATCCTCTGTTATAATGCTTACAATTTGAGATGCAGCTAATGGACCCTGACCGGGATTTAATCCCAGCTCTGCCGCCAAGCCTCCAGCATAGTAATCAGATAAGGCTATAATAGTATGTTGACTTGATATTGATCTTTCTACAGCTTGTTTAACTTTTTCTACGACAGATGGTATAGTTCTAATAATTCTTTTATTAATCTCTCCAGCTAAAGCAGCAAAGCCAGCTGTTTTTATTTCCTTTTCAGCATTTACCAAACTTAAACTTATACTCATGAAGATCTCTGCCAAAAGCAAGTAAAATACCTATTTTGTTTTATTCCCATAGGCGTGTAGTCACCCCATCTAATAAATCTTTTAGTCTTAAAAAAATCTAAATCACTATTCACTATAAGTTTTTTAGCACTCAGTATCGCCTGTAAGTCAGACATCTTGGCGATGGTCTGTATAATACCATCCGGCATCTGCATTGTGGGCGAAACATTAATAAATTCTTTTGGGTCGTGATATACTTTAAGCTGTATACTTGTGAGTGTTTCTACTTCTTTTATAGTCTTAGTGCCTACATTGTATCCACCACCACCACCATTAACACGTATGCTGTTAATATCTGGTAGATTATTATCGGGTGTTCTAATGATGACTTCTTTCTTTTCTATGGAAACCAATTGACAAGGTATACCAAATATGTTAAAAGTGTCATCTATTAATTCATAATACTTATCGAATACAGATTGCGAAATATTAAGTGTCATCTTGCCAAATAGCCTTTGCGTGAATATGGTACTTCATTTCTACTTGAGATGAGGAAGATGTACCAAGAGGATTATAAAATACACCAGAAACATAGTCATCTACAGTGTCAGAAGGAAAGGCATAAGTCAGAACAATTTTATCAGCCAATGCTTTCTCTGGCGAGATAGTTACAGCGTATTCGCCACCAGCAACAACACCGCTAACATAAAAGCCTTGATAATGAATATCGTTAGCAGATATAGCCGGAACAGTACTAGTTACGGACTTTGTAATGCTACAACCGCTTGGGCCACAAGCTATACCGCTAGCTATACCGCTCATTAATGGTCCAGATTCTTCCAGCACAATGTCCTTTGTTTTGGTAGCTATTAAATCTCTAAACAAATCTAGCTCATCTTCAATTGCTTGAGTTTGATTAGTACTAGCAGTTTGGAGATCTGATATGCTTGTATTAACGCTTGCAGAAAGACTATCAAAATTAGTTGTGATAGTAGAAACTTGTGCGTCTGTATAGTCTTCAGCTTTTTGTTCTAAGACACCAGAGGTGGTTTCTAGTACGGTTGGTGTAATGTACAAAGAACTAAGGTCTGGTATATCATCAATATGCAACAGTCTAAATCTAGGATAATCATCTGGACAACCTCCAGCGCAATCATCTTGTGGCCCAGCAAAAATATATCTAGCACTTTGTTTTTTGAGTTTTATGTTTTCTTTGACATCTCCATAAACTTCTAAAGCTAAAGATGCATAGGTGCTAGCATCTATAGTATTAGGTAGGAAGTGTTTATATTGTGTGCCACCTTGGTATGAAGAATCATTTCCATTGTTAGCTCTAAAATATACACCAACATCACCAACGTAATAACCAGAAGCTCTTATTCTAGAATGAAACTCTGAAGAGTCTCCTCCCACATCAACACCATACTTTGCGTCAGTAGTTTGCTGTATAGATAAACATTTAAAATCATCATCCCACTTAAGAGATGAATAGTAATTTAAAACATTTCTAGAATTCCAAACAGCCAAGCCTTTATCTTGAGGTACTGAATATTCGCTACTATGTCCAGCGGCGTGATACACAGAGTGCGTGGCTGGGTAAGTAACAAAAACTTCTTTTGGTCCTGTTAAAAAACTAATTTTACTATTATCAGCATTACTACTTTTTAAAGAATGTCTCTGTAAAGCATACTGCTCGGTGTTGTCTAGATCATTATTTATAACTGTAAAGATACCAGATCCTACTTCATACTTAGTACCATCCGTGATAGCATAAAATACGATATCACCATGATTGTATTCTGAAGAAAAAGAACTAAATCCATCTGTAGCACCAGCTAAACCCAAAGTTCCAGTGCCTGTAGTGAATGTTAATTCTTTGATCCTATCGCTAGTTTTAATTATGTTCGTCACGTTATATCTCCATATTAGGAATCATTAGCATCTTCAACCACCACATTGTCATCATACGTAGCACCAGACTCTAACCCAAAAATGATAACATCATTACGAGCAGCGTCTGTTCTAGAATTTTCATCGTCTAACACATAAAAAGTACAGTAATTAGAAGTTCTTTCTACTATTGCTACAGAGTTTAGCTCCATCGCGGAAGCAGAAGATACATCCTGTCTAGCATTACTAGTTCCAATAGCCAAGTAATCATCACCGCTATCAAACATTCCGTCATTAAACCATATCTTAAAGTGACCAGCCTGTGGCACGTAAGTCACGCCATCCCCATTTTCGTTTACTTTCATACGTTGCAACTTCTTAATTCCATAAGAAGAATATACGCTAGCAGTAGGATTGCCGAGATTACCCGAAACAGAGCTAAAGCTAATCCAAGCTTTTGCAGTGCTTCTTGCCGAGTCTAGCTGAGATCCATCTTTATCAAATTTAACAATTGTGCCAGATCCAACGTGAACTGTTTCTGTTTCAACACCAGTGTGTTCAAACCTCAATCCCTTAGTGTGATCTCCAGAAGTATTTCTGACACTTACTCCACTTTCTCTAATCCAATTATTAGCACCCATACCTAAAGAATTGGTGGGAGAACTACCGCCAAGTGAGCCAACTATATCTCTAACCATATCATTACGATTTAAGTATTGTGGATGAGGGTCTCCACCTTCTAAATTGTCAAGATCTAGGTGGTTTATACCTTCTACACCGGGGAATGGTTCCGTTTGTCTTCCACCGTTTCCATCTGGGGTTTGAAAAACAATACCACTATGGACAATCAACGTACCGCCATCTTCTTGATTGTTTTCTGTGTATCTAATTAATTCTACATCTTTAATAAACTGCCTGCCAGAAACGTTCCATTGACCGCTAGCAATTATAAAAGGAATTGACTTCGCAAGATCAAACATAGTCTCGCGGACATCTGAAGCTCCAATTTCTCCAGCATTATTATCAGCTAATCTATTTTTGATTTGCTGTATGTGGCCTGTATCACCATCAATTGTTCTTATTATAGGTTCTCTTGCAGACATTTGTATCTCCTTTAGTGACTAAAGTATCCACCTCTACGGTCAGGATCTGAATGTACTCTTCTAATGTTATCACTACCGGGGCTAAACGGACCAAGTATAGCGTGTCCATACAAGCTATTACCAGCTTGATAGTCCAGTAGCATTTGTTCGTATTTTTGACATAGATCTTTATAAAGAATCATGAGCGTGTTAGATACACCTCTAAGATCTATAGCAGACGGTCCATCTTTAATTGAAATAGCATTTCCAGACTCAGCCCTGACCTCGCTGCCAATTACAATACAGGCAGTTTTTAAAGCTGTTAAAGCAATAAAATCTTGATCACCAAAATCTGTGGGATCTGGATCTAAATGACAAGTCTCAACATTTACTGAGTAATTATATGCAAACGTAGTATCAAATAAAACTAGTTGAGCAGAAACTAATATAGCAGTCTCTAGCCTTCTAGCAGCATATTTAAAATTTGTTGGATCAACGTCACTAATAAGATGACGAACCATTGTAGAAATTTGACCTTGCCAAGACATATATCACCTATAGGTTGCAGTGTACTTGAAAACTATAAATATCTGTAAAATAAGTTCCAGTAGATAAAACTACCTTAGCTTGAAGCTTATACTGTCCTGCTTCATCCAAATCTCCTACGACTGTACTATAAAATACTTTTCCATCCGTACCATCAGAATCTAGAGTTCCTGCTTTTTGAACAACTTCATCGTCTGGTTTTTTAAACATCATGGTAATACTGATAGCAGAAGAAATATCTACCACTTCACCATCATCTTTAATAGTGGCTAAAAATTTAGTACCAACATCGTTCACATGTATTTCACTAGCCATATTATCTTCTCAGTGTAATATTGGATTGTTGTTGTATAGATAGTGTAATATTTATAATTTTCATAGTACTACCTCTTTATCTTTTTCTATAGTTAAGTCCATAGAAATTACTGATATAATATTTGTGATATTAATATTCTGTCTCTGGATGTTTAAAACCAGTTCAGAATCTCTACCGTTATAATATATTATACCTACAGTTGAGAATGGTAAGAAACTATAAAAACCAAACATACACTACCTCATGTAATTATACACTAATTAACAAGTATTAGGGAGTAGAGATTATATTATTTTCCACACCTAACTGCGCTACATAGCCAATAATCCCTGCCATTGCTGCCTGAAGATTGGCATCCGTCTCTGACTTCTCAAGCATATTTGGGACTCTTATCCATTGTCCACCTTCAGGATCAAATTCTGCTAATTCTACTTCATTGCCTTCTTCGTCCAAGCTAGTAAACATTCCATACTTATGAAGCTTAACTTCTCCAGTAATATCTCCATTTGGGTCTGGAGCGCTGATAATAACCTCCTCAACCCACACTCTGTCGTATACCTTTGCTGGTATCTCAGATGGATCTGCTGCATTTAAAATTGGTAAATCTGCCATAATTTTCTCCTTGTTATTTATTTTATCTTATTACTATGACACCTACGTCTCCGTCAATGTCTGTTAAATTGTTGTTATAACGACTAACAATTATACGTGCTTCTGTTTCATCACTCATATTTTTTCTGTATATGCAAGACATAGTGTTGGTAATACTGTTTTTCACATCTGCTGTACATACGCAGCAATAATCATCATCCTCTAAAGGAGTGGTAAAATTAACAGTATAATTCCCCGGACCGTTATCGGTCACACTAGAAACATTAAAGTCTTGAAATTTTGTACCAGCAGCATTAAAACTAACCCAAGCTTTAATAGTTCTTTTTTGCACATTGTCTGCTTGAGTTCCACTATTTGATAATTTGCCAAAAGTAACAGCGCTATCAACAATCTGTCCAGTGTCCGCTGCGCTAAACCCTGAATTAGAAGTATTGCGAATAGCAAACTCAATAATGTCATCAGCACTAGCACTTTGTGTCAGTGTTATGCCAGAAGTGCCATTGAGGGAATAGTCTTGCCCTTGAACGATCCTAGCGCCGTTAAGGTAAACGTCAAGGTTGCTGCCAGAAAACCCACCAGTAACAGTAACAGCTGTCTGACCATCTGTAAGAGTGACTGTTTGTATAGAGGTTTGTCTACTTATATCTCTAGCTGTACTCATGTTATATCTCCGATAATTCTTCTATCGTTACTGCGTCTTGTACTAATTTTCTTTTAGCAGCATCTGCTGTAGTCAGAATTGTTCTAGCTTGACCATAAGCCAACATTAAAGAAGTCATTTCAACCAAAGATAGGGAATGTGGCACACTATCCATATCTAGGATAACTACTGGGTCTGTAGATCCCAAAGCTGTTGCTTCTTTAGCAAGAGTAAAAGCTCCATTCAGCAAAGCTACATCGTCGGTATGTATTCCAAGACTCCAACCTTCAGGTGTTTGCCATCCAGTATTCAGTGTAACTTTCCACCCTTCATCTATCTCTGTAAGCTTATCTAATTTTGCCTGATCCAATTCTGATATATACATAATTTCAGAAACAGGATCTACAACCTTTAGCTCATCTATAGTTGTAGCTTCTTCAATTCTAGAATCTTCTGGAGCATCACGAAGTTGTTGTTTTTTTAATTCTATATAATTTTTAAGCGTAACGTTTTGAGCTTCTGTAGCTTTCAAATAATCTACATCTAAAGAGACAAAGAATGGCTCTCTGTCTTCACGAATTTTATCTCTCCAGATATCTTTAGCTTTCCCCATATTTATATTAATCATATTATCCTCCTAAGCCTAATCTAAAGAACTCTTCAGACCCTAAACCAAAACCTTCAGGTTCAGAAAAGTCAGCCTCCCAAGCTTCACGAAAAGTTCTATCTGTAGGAACTTCTGTATCTTCTACAATCTTGTATGGTTTACCAGCAGGAACATCTTTCAAAGCGATTTGCTCTGCTGTATATTTTGTATTTGGAGATGGAATAACAATAGCAACTCCACCTTCATCATTTGGATAAATTATTCTTTTCATTTTTTCTCCTTGTTTTAATTTCCGAAAACCACTACAGCAACAGTCAAGCTATCTCTACGAGTAGCATAAGAACCAGCATCAGACAATCTAAATCTAAAATAAGCACCTGTGCTAGATGTAGGAATTCCGTTTTGATGGAACACTGGAATAGTGCTTCCAGCAGTTTCAGCAGAATTTGTTACAACAGCAGCATAATCGTCAGAACTACCAAATGAGGTTTCAAAGTTTACACTATAATCCCCAGTATTATTATCTGTTACACTAGATACATTAAATGAAGATCTTTTAGTGACTGTAGATGTGCCTTGAAAATTAACCCAAGCCTTTGCTTGTCTTGAGTTTTCACTTGTTTCTCTTGCTCTTGTCATGTTAAGTACCTCACTATAACTATACCCGAACCGCCAGAATAATTACCGGCAGTGCCACCGCCGCCAGTATTTGCTTGCCCGTGACCTGCTCCAGCTCCTCCACCTCCACCCTTACTTACAGAACCCCAGTTACCTCCAGATCCACCATTACTAGTCTGACCAGCACTAGCTCCTCCTCCCGCATACCAGTTGGGATGATTGACATCTCCTAAAGCTGGAGATAAGCCATCAGCAATAAGTATTTGTCTACCTACTCCTCCAGCAGCTCCTGTTGATCTACCATAAGCGCCACCAGCATATGGATTACCAGTAGCGCCAGCAGCACCGGCTCCTCCACCGCTACCTCCAGTGTCAAATCTACTTCCAGAAGCACTAGCTCCGCGATTACCTTGACCAGAAGTACCAGCACCTCCAGCGCCGGGACTAGTATCACTTCCACCGCCGCCTCCAGAACCTCCAGATGCGCCAGAACTATTACCACCACCACCTCTGCCTCCACCGATGGCGGTTAAAGTCATGCTTGGACCTATTATACTAGAGTGTCCTCCATTAGTATTTCCAGCACCGCCATTACCAACTGTAATATTGTATGTGCCTCCAGAAACTATTTGATTTATCATATGTATTAATCCACCAGCTCCTCCACCGCCTCCACCTTTTACTCTCCATCCACCACCGCCTCCACCAGCGACAATGAGAACATCTAGGAAACCAGATCCTTGTAAAGTTAAAGTACCACTTGTTTTAAATACATGTATAGTATAATTTCCAATGACATCAGTATCGCCGCCAATAGCAGAAAAACCACCTGATCCTGTCATCATATATTTTTTAGTTGTAAATAACATTATACGTAATAATCCTGTACTGCATTTCCATACCAATTAGTGCCGTCACATGTGAATGTAATTAAGTCCATGCGATTGGCATCAGTAGTAATTGTGGGAGAAGTATTCTTGGGGAATTTAACATTAGTAAATGTAGCAACAAAGCTACCAGCTCCTGTTTTAAGAAGCATTGTAAAACTTCTACCAGCTTCCACAGTTGGCATAGTAAATGTGCAATTACCATTTAATGTATATGTCTGTACAGTACTATCACTAATATCTATAGTTTGTGCAGTACCAGTATTACCATTATCTGTATGTGTTTCTTTATATCCAGTGACAATTAAATCTGCATTGACAGTTAAGTTACCTGTCATCGTATCGCCAGTGTCTTGCAAAGTACCAGCAGTTGTAGTTCTATCAAACGCCATATATTCTAGCGTGTCTCCAGACTGAGCTGCTGAAGTCAGAACTATATTATAAGGAGCAGATGTGTCAGTAGCAGTAAAGTCTGTACCATTTATTAACTTAACACCATTAAGATATACATCAATAGCCCCAACTGTGTATCCACCACCAACACTGAAGGTAGTTTGATTATTACTTGCAGCAACTGTTCCACGAACAACGTTATTAGCTCCTCCTGCACTACCTGTTAAATCAATAGCTCCATTAGGGTCTGCATCGTCATAGCTTACACTTATATTTGTATGATTACCAGTTGTGAGCATCAAGGCTACAATGTCTTGAATTTCTTCGTTGGTTCTTTGCGTGTCAGTATTAGTTACAGTTTCTTGAGCGTGTGTAATATTAGTAATATGTCCGTACTGATCTAGATCAATGTTTTGTACATACTTTCTTTCAGTTGGCTGAATGTTTGTTGAATTAGCAGCTTGAACAAACTTGTGAGATGGGAATAGACTCAGGAAGTTTCTTGCATACTCACTATCGAGTTCGTAGAATCCGGGCCAGCACCAATCAAATTCTGTGTTTCCAGTATTGTCGTAATACAAGTAAGTTCTATGGTATTGCTGAGTGGCATTAGATCTCATCCTGTAGTCTCTATTACCATTAGTACCCTCAGTATATAGTGAGGTTATTTTCTCTCCTGTATCTGTTCTGTAGATACCACCCAAAGATCTAGTCTCACTAGTCTTAGGATCATTATATCCATATATTAAACCTATAGATACACACCATACGTCTTTAGGTAAATGAGATGCAGGGCAAATATTAAAGTATGGATTTGAAGCATCACTTCCATCCATGTTGGCAGTAGCGCTAACAAGGCAACCGTGATAGAAAGTACCAGTTTGGTTAGTAGAAACTCTTTTGACATAGACTATACTTATGTATGCCTTATTAGGATCTAAACCTTTAACAACTTTATTCCAACCGCCATCGGGATTATAGTCATTATCAGTTACTCCCGCTGAGTCTGGATTAGGACTATTGTTTCTACTCTTCCAAACCAAGCCTCTAGAGTTGTCAGGAAGTTCATCATGTTCTACATAATTATTAACATAATTTCCATTGTGTTGAAAATCTCCTCCAAAATAACCTTTCTGATTACTGTTGGATGAAGAACTGGTTTGTTCCCAACCTCTAGATGTAGCATAGTTAATTCCATAACCTACCGCATTGTAAATAGCAATCGTATTTTCGCTAGAGTCTTGATGTAAGAAATCCTCTAGTGTAGTAGACTCTATTCTAAAGTCTGAAGCAGTACTATTTTCATTGATAACTACTTCGGTAGATTTCAATCTAATCTCACCAGCATTTGCTGCTCCATTATTAGGTCCACGTAAATATGTTATGCCGCCAGCATTTGATGACACAAATGTGTTAAGACCGTCAGAGATCATCATATATGTACTGGATGCAAAATCACTACGTGTTATACCATTATAAACATTCGGATTTCCTTTCCACGGCTGAATAACAATAGTCTCACTATTGTAAGCCTTGGTGGGAGCTACAGAGCTAAAGTGGCTATCGCCAGCAAAGTAATTTGTATCGCCATGATGAGATTGATAAATTCCAAAAGAGTGGGTAGTGCTAGTAGGATTTGCACCCAAGTGTAATCCATAACTATTAGTTATAGTTCCAGTGCCTTGATTAACAGGTACAGTCTTTATGGAGTATAAATTAGTTATAACACCATTATGTGAAGTGTAGCCTCCAACATTAGACCTGATACCTATTACTTCATTGACTGTTCCAGCATAGTCGTGGAGTGCCACAAAATTTCCAGCAATCACATATCCAGAATCAGTCTTTCCGCTGTAGACTTTTTTCTCTGCTCTACAATTTAGTCCAGCTTGGTAATTAGTGCTGTTATCTGTTACAGTGTCTCTACCAAAAACAGAAGCAACGCGAGAGTATCCATATCCTCCACTTTGTGCGGCGTAGTTGGTTCTATCAGCACGAACATAGAACTTAGTGTTAAGATTATCAGTAGTATTACCAATATTAACAGTATCAGTATTAGCATCGCATTGTAATAAATAATTATCTACTTCGCCAAGAACTCTAAAGTCATGATTGTCTTTAATTCCATTAATTGTTGTTTCTGTTGGCCCTGTTGATATTCTTTGCTTAGTAACTCCAGCAGTATTAAAAGTATAGAATTGAATAAAGCCTCCGGGTTCTCTATTCGTAGTAATAAGTCTAGCAGTTGCGTTAGAATCAGCAGAAGCATAAAACTGTATGTTTGCTCCATCAAAAGCTGTATGACCAGAGTTATTATTTGTAAAGTGTACTTCAGGTTGTCTTGATGCGGCAAGGTGTAAACCAAACTGACCGCCTACAGTGTTAGGGTCAGTAGTTCCCATGCTGTCAGTACCTATACCAACAAAACCCTCAGAGCTAATACGTATCTTGGTGTCAGCATCAGCGCCAAGATTACTTGCTCCTCCTAGAGTAGTGTCATGAACTGTACCAAGAAGAAGATCAAATCTACCAGTATTACCATCTCTGTCAGATCTTACATACGCAGTAACTTGACCTTCAACACCCTGATTACTAGCGATGTGTCTATCTATAAAGTCAAGACTTATTAACGAGTTAGGTATATTACCACCAGTATCAATAGCTAATTTAGTATACTGACCATCAGCAACTGTAAGTTTTGCATTACTTGTATAGGTTGTACCAATACCTACCTCGCCAAGAGCAGATACTATCATTCTATTTGTACCGCTGGCTCCACCCTGCATAAGCTTGAAGCTGTCATCTGTATAATCGTTTTTCAATACCCACTTGTTAGATCCAGCTCTTTTTATAGCCCAACCAGAATCTCCGTTGCCGCCGTGATCTACATACCCAAAAGGACCATCGAAGCCTGTAGTGGCAGAACCATGAACCACTGTGAATTTATATATTGGACTGCTAGTGTTTATACCTACTCTGTTATTAGTGATATCAGTATGTAAAAGATTAACATCGCTAGAGCCTCTAGCATTAAAACTTCCATTAACGTCTAGCCTGTACGCAGGTGATAAAATTCCAATACCAACATTACCATTAGTT
>MDTG01110283.1_pt1 | contig 47911 bp, 46 predicted proteins | sample 811421 | NCBI WGS metagenome assembly MDTG01 (sample SAMN05326645, study PRJNA326480) | marine metagenome | isolation source: seawater | place: Pacific Ocean: South East | collected 2011 | reverse complement strand
TTGGAAAAAATTTTTTACATTATCCATATTTAAACCCAAAGTTCTAATTCCATAAACTTTTTTTAAGTCTTTTCCATCATGTCCATATTTTTTTCCAAAAGTTGACAAAGCACCACCCCATTCTGTTGAAGAAAAATTAATATTATTTTCTGTTGTTAACTCATTTAATGGCATAGGAACCACTACAATTTTATTTTCAAGATTATTTAAAAAAATATTTCTACCTAACCACTCCAGGTTAAAAATTGATGGTTCAAAAGCATAAACTTTGGTAAAATTTTTTTTAGCTGCATAACAACTATAGAGACCAATATTAGCTCCAATATCCCAAAAAACACTTTCCTTCTTAAAATTGTCTACCCATTCTAAAGTTTCAGGTTCTTTTAAATGAAATGTGTCCACTCTATAATAGCTTAATCTATTAGGCACATAAAAAGTAAGGTTAAAATCTTTACAAATGACTATTTTTTTTCTTGCAATAATATTTTGATTTATATTATCAAGAATATATCTGCCCAAGTTAATTTTACCTAATGCATTGACACCAAATTTAATAAATAGATTAATTAGATTCTTAAAAATTTTTTTCATTTTTAATTTCATTAATAAGTTGAATGATTCCAGTATGGATATTAATTTTGGGCTTTAATTTGTAAATTTCTCCTTTTTTAAATTTGTATGTATAGGGAGTGGACTCATAATGACCAATGACTTTTCTATTCTTAAACTTAATTTTTTTTGAAATATTTAAAATTTTAGATAAATTTTTTAAAAGGACACTTATTTTAAGCCTTTTATTACCAGTTATCGTCAAATATTTATTTTTATATTTTTTTTTCAAAGTATCTGCGCATGCTCTTGCAGCATCTAAAACATGAATATAGTTTCTTGCTGTTTTTTTTGTGCCATGGTAACTTATTTCATTATTTTCAATAGCTTTTTTTAGAATTAATCTTATTCCATTTGTATTATCTGAGCGTGGTCCATACAAAGATCCAAATCTAAGAATTGTATAATTTAAGCCATAAAGTTTATTATATTCTTCAACGTAATCTTCCGCTGCTCTCTTGCTGCTACGATAAAAACCACCTTCAATACTGTTTACATAAATAGTGCTTGCAAAAATAAATCTTTTTACATTGTGTTTACGACATAATTCTAATGCTAAAACAACTCCCAAAATATTAAGTTTAACTGTATTTATAGGTTGTTTTAAAGATTGCTCCAGATCAGCCAAAGCCGCAAAATGAAAAACTATATCTGCATTTTTAATTACTTTTTCTAGCTGCCTATTGTTCAAAATATCACCTGTATACATTTTTTGATTAGACTTTAACCATTTAGATTTTTTCTTATCAAAAATTATAACTTTATGACCTTTTTTAGTTAATTCGTCTGATACATGTGATCCTAAAAAACCACTTCCTCCTAAAACAACAATTTTCATATCTATTTAATTTTTATACCAATATTTGCAATTAATAACTTTTTAGATAATTGCCAACAATTTCCCACAGAGGAATATCTGGAGAGTCTGGAACTTTTAAATATTGATTTAAATATTTTGAATATTTTTCCTTATCAAAATTAAATATATTTTCTAAATTCAATTGGGATTCTAAATCTTTATCAATATTTATTGGTTTTGTATCTGTATATTTAGATAAGACTTTTATTCTTGGCCAAAGCCAAGATTTTTTTAATTCATCTGAAGTCAAAATAATTATAGGTTTTTTAAATAAAACAGCAAAAGATATAGCGGTACTTGAATGCAGCAAAACTAAGCTTGAATTTTTTATAAGTTCTTCTGTGTTTCCAAAAGAATAGTCGATTTCCTTTAATAATTCTTTTAATTTTTTATTACGAGATTTTGGATGTACAGCAAACTTGATATCTAAACCAGTTTTTATTTTAAAATTTTTAAAAAAATTTATTAAAGCTGGATAATATTTATTTTCTGATACCGGCCTATCATAATTAAATATTTTCATATCAGGGTGAGATATAAAATCCTGATCAATAAAGACTGCATATGGGGGTACTTTGTTTGTTGATGTTTCTTTTTCTTTTATTTTTAAATAAATATCGTAATCCATACTATGAGCATATAATTTTTTTTTTGATTTTAAATTGGCCAATGGCTCCAATCCTGCAACTACACTTATATCAGGAACATATGTTGTTTTGTTATTATAAAACTTATTTAAAAACAGATTAAAAAGAGACATAAAAAATACTTTTGGCTGGGGTAGAAAGTTTATATATTTTTTTATAAGAGTATATTTTGGAATTTCAGCTTTTGGTATAGGATTTAGATTGAAAGTTAAAAATATACTATTTTTATTTTTTAATTTATTTCTTACCCAATAAGATTTTTTATTTGTATCTAATAAGTCAAAAATTATAAATTTTTCATTTATTAAATTTAAAGATAAAAAATCATTTTCTTTTTTAATAGAAATATACTCCTCGCCCGTGAAAATTTCATTGATGAACTCCTTGTGATAATTTGGATAAAACCACGGAGAAAAATCAAGAATTTTAACAAAAAAATTTCTTTTTAAAATATCTAGACCAAACCTTCTGTAATCCCTGCGCGTGAAAGTAAAAGGAGTTAGAATCAAAATTTTTTTCATTAAATTTTAATTAATTTTGAAAATTATCTGTATAATATTTTATTAGCTCTTTAATCCCATCGTCTAGAGAGTAAACAGCATTATAACCTGCGTCATTAATTTTTTTATTTGAAACGAAATAATCTCTTTGATCTGGATCCTGCTCATCGTTAGAAACTTCGAACTCAAAATCTGGAACGTAATTTTTAATTTTTTTACAAAGTTCAATTTTTGTTATATTGGCATTATTAAGCCCTAAATTATAAATATTACTTTTTATTTTTGAAAAAAATTCTATAGAAAATAAAAATGCATTAGATATATCTGAAATATGAACAAAATTTCTTCTAAATTCTGGCTGATAAAGTTTAAATTTTTGTTTTTTAAAAGCACAGAATGTAAAATTATTTACCATTAAATCTGTCCTCATTCTTTCCTCTGAAACTCCAAAAACTGTAGCTAGCCTAAAACTAATACTATTTTCTCGGTCCATTATAATTTTTTCCGCCTCTACTTTTGTTCGTCCGTATAAACTAACCGGACGCAAAGGTGAAGTTTCATCGCAAAATTTATTTTTTTCACCAATTCCATAACCACTATTTGAAACTGGCATAATTATTTTATGATCTTTAGAACACACAGTGGTTAAATATTTTATAGAATCTACATTTATTTCTTTGGTATCTTTTTGCATTTTGTCTGCAAGAGGAGCTCCTACAATACCCGCTAAAGGTATGATTATATCGTTACTATTTATTGTTTTTTTCATTAGTTTTTCATCTCTTACGTCTCCTGTAATAAAACTTAAGTTTGAATATTTTTTTTTAAGAAAGTTAGCATTTTGTTTGAACATTAAATTATCAACTACGGTTATATTAAATTTTAAATTAAGCAGTTTTTTTACAAAATAAGAACCTATATAACCTGCGCCGCCTGTAACTAAAATATTTTGCATATTTTTAATTTTTTTTATTTTTAAAAAAATATCTAAGTTTTTCGCAAATAAACTTTATTTTCTTTTCGTTTAAATTTGTTGAACTAGGTAAATGAAGAGAATTTTTAGATGTTTTGTATGAATTTAGATATTCTGATTTTTTGAATAGTTTTCTAAAATGATATGCTTCATGAACTGGATTTATCATTGCCCTCGCATCTATTCCAGATTTTTTAAGAAATATTAACAATTTATTTCTCATATTTTTTTTCAATATTGTTACTGTTGTTAACCAGTGTACTGGATAACACCAACTTTTGTAAGATCTTAATTTTATTTCAGAGATGTTAGATAAATATTTTTTATATAATAATAATTGATCGCTTCTTTTTTTTAATATTTTACTAATTATTTCCATTTGCGACAAACCTACCGCGGCCTGCAAATTTGTTATTCTATAATTATATCCTAGATCAACATGTAGATATTTTTTAACTTTTGACATTCCGTGATCTCTTAGTATCAAGCAAGAATTTGCTATTTTATTTGAATTAGTTAGTATTGCGCCTCCTTCACCTGTGGTGATGATTTTATTTGCAAAAAAACTTAATGTTGCTACGTCGCCAATAGTACCTAATTTTTTTCCTTTATATTTGCCTCCAATGCTTTCGGCATTATCTTCAATTATCTTTAAACGATGTTTTTTAGCTATTTTAATTATGGGATCCATATCTGCTGAATGCCCAAATTGATGAACAACAATAATTGCTTTTGTTTTTTTTGAAATTTTTTTTTTCAATTTTATCAGGGTCGATAGTTAAAGTTTCTGGGTCAATATCAACTAATTTAAGTTTTGCTCCCGATAGTGCAACCATATTTGCTGGCGCTATAAAAGTTAAATCCGGGCAAATAACTTCGTCTCCCGGTCCAATTCCAAGAGATTTTAATGATAGATGTAATGCTGAAGTACAGCTAGAAGTTAATATACAATGTTTTACATTATGATATTTTGCCAGCAATCTTTCTAAATCTTTTATGTACTTTCCCTGACTAGAAATCCAGTTTGATTCGTAGCACTTGTTTAAATATTTTTTAGTTTTTTTAGAAAGATAAGGCTCAGATATAGGTATCATAAAAATATTTTTTTTTAAAATTCAGTTCAATTTTTAATTTTTTTTAAATAAATGTTATCATACCATTTAATTACTTCTTGTATTGTGAAGAAACTTTTCTTAGGTATAAAGTATTGGTAAATTTTTTTAATAAATAAATAATCTTGTACGTAATTAATATCAAATAAAAGTTCTGGACGAGAAATATTTTTTGGACACTTAATTGTACCAATCTTAAAATTAAATTTTTTATTTTTTTTTTCTTTTTTGTAATCATAATAATTTAAGTGTAAATGTTCTTTCAATTTTTTAGTTTTTTTTGATTTCCAAATTTTTTTAAGTGATTGTAAAGTAAATATCTCTACGCCTATTCCTCCAGGATATCCGTTTCCCATAAAATAATGAATATTGGAAGAAAAATCATTTTTACTTTTTAAATGATAATTTATTATTCTATTATATTCAGAAGGTTCGGGTATTGCATTATCTCCAGGTAATCGAAGTATATTTTTAACTTTCATATCTTTTACAGCCTTGTAATACCTATCTACTAGATTATTTTCCGAACCTCTGTAAAATTCAACTTTATTATCTTTTGCTACTTTAACAATAACATCATCTTCCTTTTTTTTTGTTGTCGCAATTATAATTTTTTTTATTTTTTTAACTCTTTTTACCCGTTGTATAATTCTAGCAAGTAGAGGTTTGCCGGCCAAATTTTTCATTGCTTTACCTCTAAGTCTTGAAGATCCAAATCTGGATTGTATAACTAAAACAAGACTATTTTTTTTCATTAAAATAATTTAATAATATTTTTAATTTTACTAACTCTTGTATTTCTAAATTCCAAAATCTTATAAATATTAATAAAATCAGGATCATTAATTATTTTCCAATACCATGCATTTTTTTTCAATGGCAGATGCTGATCATTAATACGGTTATTATGACTAAGCTCTAAAGCTACGATATAACGTTTTATTTTACTAACAAAATTTTCTCTTGAAAATTTGAAAGCCCTTGAAGCTAAGTTTAAATGCCCAATATTTAAATTGATACCTAGATCCTGTGGAGAAAAATATTTAAAAAGTTTTGTGTACTCCTCAGGCCTTTGCATTAAAACAAAATTTTTTTTAGTAAAAGATCCTTCAGTTTCAATTGCTATCCTTACTCTTTTCTTTTTCGCAAATTTAACTATTTTTTTTAGAGAAAAAATCATATTTTTAAATGCAATTTGATAATTTTGTTTTACGTATTTTTGTTTCCACACAAAATCATAATTTTTATTTGAGTTGCTTGCTTTTTCGGGGTCTCCAATAAAACCTGGATGAAATGTATAAAGTTTAGCATTAGTTTTTTTGCAAAACAAAATTGAATTTTTAACATGTCTTAAACTTTGAGTTCTTATTTTTTTATCTAAAGACGCTATATTAACTACAAAACTTTTTTTTGGAATTGGAAAGTAATTGTGAACAATATAATCAAATTTATATTTCTTTACTATTTTTTCAAAATCATGTTCATAAACATGATTCGATCCTAGCTCAATTTTAAAAATATTAGCTTTTTTACAATTCAATAAAACATTGCTAATTCTTGAGTTATCTTTAGCAAAAGTAGTTGATACAAAAATATTATTTATTTTTTTCACTTATAAATTATGAAATTTCCAATAACCAAAAGATCTAAACCACATGAATAAAAAGTTCTTATCGCATCTGTTGGACTACAAACAATTGGTTCACCATTTAAATTAAACGATGTATTTAATAAGACCGGAACCCCAGTAATATCATTAAAATTTTTAATTAAATCATAAAATAAACTATTAGTTTTTTGATCAACTGTTTGAACTCTAGCTGAATAGTCTTTGTGCACTACACCTGGTATTATTTTTCTTTTATTTTTTTTTACCATTACTACTTTTTCCATAAATGGAATTTTCTCACCTTTTCTTAATTCAAAATATACATGCGCATACTTGTCTATTACAGCTGGGGCAAATGGTCTAAAATTTTCTCTATATTTAACAGCGTTATTAACTCTGTTCTTAATGTTGGCTTTTCTTGGGTCTGCTAAAATCGATCTATTTCCAAGGGCTCTTTGTCCAAATTCCATTTTATTTTGAAACCAACCTACTATTTTTCCATTAGCTAATTCATTGCTTACCTTTTTAGTAATATTATTTTCATATTTAAATTTAACTTTATATTTAATTAAATCATTTTTTATTTCAGAAGATGTATAGCTTGGACCAAAATTATTATGTTTTAGTTCATATCTATTCTTTTTATTTAAAATATTATTATACAAATAAAGTGCAGCACCTATAGATTGCCCACTATCATCCGGGCACGATGATAACCATATATTTTTAAATGGTGATATTTTATTTGCCTTACCATTAAATACAGAATTCATAAAGGATCCTCCAGATAAAACTAGGTTTTCATTTTTAGTTTTCTTATAAAGATATTTGAGCATATGAGAACAAATATCTTCAAAAACTTGCTGCATAGCAGAAGCAATTTCATAATCCTTTTTTTTAAAATTCTCATTTTTTCTTTTAGGATTTCCAAAAATTGAAATAAAATTTTCTGTATAAGTATTTGGTAAAGTATGACTAAATTGCTTAAAGTAAGATTGATTTAGTTCAAAAGAACCATCGAGTTTAAAATCAACCATTTTTTTTATAATTTTGTAATATTTGTTATTTTTTGAACCAAATGCACTTAATGCCATCACTTTCCATTCATCAGAATCTATTTTATATCCGAAAAAATCTGTGAAAGTACTGTAGAAAGAACCTGTCGAATGAGGAACTTTTAATCTTTTAAGTAGTTTAATTTTATTATTTTCACCAATTAAAAAGTTTACTGTATCATCTTCTCCTGCGCCATCAGCTGTTAAAATTGAAGATCTTTTAAATGGAGATAAATAAAATCCATTAGCAGCATGGCATAAATGGTGCGTAATATAATAAATATTTAATTGTTTTTTTCCTAAATTAATTTTTTGGAAAGAATAATCACTATCTTCTTTGTTTTTTCTATTATTGTTTAATAAAAAATCTGGTACTGAGTAATAATAATCTGCTCTAAACCTTCTATGATTGGAAAAAATAGGATTAAATTTTTTAAAATGAACAGCTGGATTGTATGAATTAGCTATATAATCTACTTGATCTAATTTTATACCAGCTTTTTTTAAACAAAAATTTACAGCTTCTTTTGGAAATGCTCTTGTCATTTTTGATCTTGTTAGTCTTTCTTCTGGACAAGCTGCAACAATTTTACCGTCAATTATAAGAGCTGCTGAACTTATCCACATATCATGATTTAAACCCAATATTTTCATTTTTTTAATCTTCTCAACATTCTTTGCTTAATTGTTAAATTAGGTTTTATAGTTTTTAAAGCTACAAATTTAGAAATACTATATATTTTTTTTGGCAAAAGTCCGGTTCCTGGCCTTTTAATAGCAAACATATTTTTATTTAATTTTTTTCCTTTTTTAATAAAATTTTTTGATACTAAACTTTTCTTTAATCTTAATCTATTATGCGTCTCAGATTTTAATACCTCCTTTTTACTTGTTCCAAGAATTAATGTAGTTTCTCTTATCTTTTCTATAGTTTTTTTTAGTTCAGATGGAGTTAATGACATCCTATGATCCGGTCCTTTTAAACTTTTACCTAATGTAAAATGCTTTTCATAAACTGATGCGCCTAGCGCTGTTGCCGCAATTGGATTTACATATCCTTCCGTATGATCAGAATAGCCATATAAACAATTAAAAATTTTTTTATAAGTTAACATTACCTTTAAATTCGAATCTTGATTTTTTGCTGGATAATTTCCAGTGCACTGCATTAACACAAACTTGTTTGGTATATATTTTTTTACACAATTTACTGCATCTCGTACTTCATCCATATTTGACATTGCGGTAGAAATAAGCATTGGTTTTCCCTTTTTAGCAATATAACTCAGCAATGGAATATTTGAATTATCAGTAGAAGCTATTTTATATGCTTTAACTTTGAATTTTTCTAACATATCCACACTTTCTTCGTCGTAAGGCGTACTTAGAAATATTATTTCTTTTTTCTTGCAGTAATTTATAATTTTGTAATGCATTTCATATGACATCTCCTGTGTTTTCAACAAATTATACCAAGTTTGCTTTTTGCTGCTCCCTGTAGTTTCAATATGATACTTAGACTTAGGTGCGTTTGGTAAAATTAAATTATCTGTTTTAAAAGTTTGAAATTTTACAGCGTCAGCACCAGATTTTTTTGCTACATCAACTAACTTGAAGGCAAGTGATAAAGACCCATTATGATTAACTCCCGCTTCCGCTATAAAAAAAACTGGAGAGTTAGGACCAATGCTTCTATTGCCAATTTTTAAATTTACCATATTTATTTCTTTTTTATAATTAAACTTATATTTCCATCGCCATAAAGAGCCTTGGATATTTCATGATTATAGTTAAAATAAAAAGGCGCTAATAATCTTCTTATATTTTTAAATTCAACTTTTTTTTTAATTCTATAAATATCTTTAAATCCTATTTTTTTTAGTAATTTTTTCATATCAACTAAATTATATGTCTTATACTTAGGTGCTAAAACTCTGTCTTGGATCGTTAAAAGTAAATCGTTATCTATATATTTTTTTATAAATTTTATTATTTTTAAACTTTCTTTATCATAATTTTTTTCAAAAAATTTATTATAATTTTTTAATTTTCCAAACATAATTTTATTTAAAAAAATCTTTATTGATAAATTTTTATTATACTCTGGTCTTAAAATATCCATTACAAACTTTGAAAGTAGACCGCCTGATCCATGTACCATTAAATGACAAATACCATTTTTTTTTAAAGTTCTATGAATTTCCTTTAATCCTTTAATGTCATTCTTTACATGGTGAATAACACCTGAGCACAAAATAAAATCAAAATAATTTTTTTTGTATGGAGTCTTTTCAACTGTTCCTATATCAATTTGGTATTTACCATTATATTTTTTTAAATTTTTTTTTATTGGTTTAGTTATATTTTTATTTAGATCTATTAAATGTACGTATTTAGCTCCAAGCTCTAACAAATTTAAACCTCCTGCCCCAGTTGATCCACAGCCAAAGTCAGCACAGATTTTATTATTAAAATAATTTTTTGGTAATTTTAAATTTTTGCAATTTAATAAATTTTTAATTCTTCTAAAAGTATTTTTTGACTTTAATGAATTTGAATGAATTTTGTGAAAGATTTGTCTTGTTTGAGAATTATGAGACTTCATATTAAAGTAAAATATTGCTTTCTAAGTTATCAATTATTTTATTTTTTATATTTCCAGCATCTTTGACATGGTATATTTTTTGCTTTAGTTTATAAATTTCATTTTTAAATCTGCTTGTTTTATCAAATAATATTGACTTACTTCTTTCTATTAACTCTTTTGGTTCATAACACATTAATCCTGATTGAGAATAATTAAAAGCATCAGACTGTATTCCTTTCATATTATGTGTGTATTCATAAAATAAAACCGGGATATCGCTTGATAAACATTCATCAGCAATTGATGTGTGTTTCGCTATAACAAGATCTGCATTAGAACATAACTTGTAAGAATAATAAGCTTCACTATAATTATTTGAAATAATTATATTGTCTAACCCATTAATTTCATCAATTATATTTTTAAAATACGGATTTGATCTTAAAGGACATTCAAAAGCTTTATATTTTATAATTAAAAATACATTATCTAAATTTTTTGAGATAGTTATAGCATCTTTAAAAAAACTTATTTGTGATGACCAGCTCGCTTGTAAAGAAGTATATGATTCATACCAATTTTGCGGAGGAACAAATCCTAATAATACTATTATTTTTTTTCCCTCACTTTTCGGTGTAAAAATTTCCTTAGGAATGTTTTTATTTTTATATAGAGAAAGATATTTACTTCTGGGAAAACCTATGGGAATTAAGTTTGTAACATCAAAATACTTTGAATTTGCAATAATCTTAGATGTATATTCGCTATTAACATAATAAGTATCTACACTTAAAGTTGCGTAAGAAGAATAGAATGAGTGTATAAAACGCTCTTGAACAGCTACCGTTTTAACATTGTTTTTATTTAAAGCAAACACTAAGGTTTTTGGACATAAAATATCATAATCTAAAATCGCTAGCTTAAGATTTTTGAATTTTTTTATTACAAAATCATATTTTAAAAAAAAATAATATTGATGAACTAAAAATAGCCATACAAGAAATGTAGACCAACTTCTAATTAAATTAATATTTTTTAAACCATTAAATAAAGTTTTTATAATAATTTGGAAATTAGGCTTAGCAATTTGATTTACTCGTATCCAATTAATATTTTTTTCTGGCTTTGAAAAATTTGAATAATCCAAATGGAGAATTTTATTTTTATGAAAAGAGGAGTTAATGTTATCTGAATAAAATAAAAACTTATCAAAAAGCATATTATTTTTATCACCGTAAGTAATGCCTTTATGTGGTATAAATGCTACCTTTTTATTAATTAATTCATTTAAATTATTATCATTATATGTTCCTTTTTTTGAAGATATATTTTTTTTTACCTTAAATAATTTTTTAAAAAAATTAACAAAGTCCAAAGGAACAATTATTTTGTAAATATTTTTACTAGTACTAGAATTGTAAAAGCACTTAAATTTGAAACTTACATATATAATTTTTTCCTTAGGATAAATAGCCGCCCATATACCAAGTTTGCCCGATATCTTCATTTGTTGATTAAAAATAAAGTCCTGCATTAATAGCCTTAATTTTTTAACTCTATCAATTAAAAATAATGAGCAATATTTTTTTAATAAATCATCTGAAATTAACTCTATATTTTTTTTGTAGGCAATCTCTTTAGGGTCAGTTTCGCACAATGAAAACGAAGCTTCAGGCAAAATTTTCTTTTCTTTTTCTAAAGGAAGAGGATATATATTATTTTTTTTTAATTTAGAAGCTATCTCATTTTTTTTATCTAAATCAACTTCATCAATATAAATATAATAGACATTAAATTTTAATAATTTTAATAATTTTATTGCTGGTAAACTCCAGCTTGATATATAGCCGAAAATTATATGCATTTTTTAATTTAAAAAATATAAAATTTTATTTTTTTTTAATTTAGCTTTGCTGTTTAAAATCATTCCAGTTTTTTGTGATTTATGATCCATTATTTTAAATTTATTTTTAGAAATTACTTTCCATTTGAATTTTTTATAATATTTAATTGAATATTTATTACAAATTAAAAAGGAATGTAATTTTGAACTTAAAATTTTTTTAGAGTTAAAGTCCATAAGAGTAGAGCTATAATTTTTTTTTCTATAATTTTTTTTAATTATTAGAGTATCAAAATAAAGGTAATTTATTCTTTTAATTTTTTTTTCTTTTTTTAAAAATGCTTTTCTTTTTCTTAATAAAGTATATCCAATTAGTATTTTTTTATGAAAAAGTAAATTATGAATATCACTTTTTCTTGCATTTTTTTTAAACCAATTTAAATTTGATTGTAAACCATATTTCCAATATTCATTTTTTAACTTGCATATATTTAAAATATTTTTTTTTGTTAATCTTTTAGTATTTAAAGATTTCAAAAATAACATAAAAAAATTAATTATTTTATTAATTCACTTTAACTATTTTGTTTAAAGCTTCTGCACGTTTCCAATCGTCCATATTATCTATATCTTGATATCTCCACTTAGGGACAATAATTATATCTGAATTTTTTGAAAATATAATTTTCTTTTTTAGCCACGTGTTTTTATGAGCCCAGTAAAATTGCCCTGCATCACACATGATCTCTTTCAAATCTTGAGATCTTTTTTTATAATTTTTTAAAAAAAGCATTTTTGGTCCGTTCTTTTTTGAAAAAGTAAATGATCTAAAATATGGAAATAAATATGGTGTGGCAGCAAACACATATTTAAATTTATTCGACTTAATTTTTTTATATCCTTTTTTTAAATCAGAAATTTGTAAAAAGGGGTTTGGCGCATAGACACAGCACACATAATCAAATTTATAATTAATTCTCATTAAAAATTTTATTGCATGGTTGATAACTGCTGTACCTGAAGCGTGAGCGTTTGATAAAATCTTTGGTCTTATAAATGGAACTTCTGCGCCATATTTTTTAGAAATATTTGCTATTTTTTTATTGTCTGTAGATACTATTATCCTGCTAAATAGCTTGCTTTTTTTCAATTTTTTTATTGTGGATATAATTATAGGTGTGCCATTAAATTTTTTATAATTTTTTCCAGGTATTCTTTTGCTATTACCTCTTGCTGGTATTACAGCAATCACGTTTTTTTTCATCATTTAAATTTTATTAAAGATTTTTTTTCTTTTAAAAATTTTTGTACCAGTTTCTTCTGGTCTAACGCCAAATTTAGGTTTATTTAAAATCTCGCTTATTTTATCAACTTCATTTCTTAAATTTCTCAGCTGTTTTCCTGTTATTGATACTGGAGAATCGACACATTTGTGTTTGTGGTTAATTTTTAAATGTTTCTCAATTACTTTTGCTCCTAATAAAGTCCCATATATTGGTATTTTAATATCACAAGTATGATCTGAAATTCCTATAAGAGATTTAAATTTTTTTCTTAAAAAAGAAATATTAGAAAGATAAGAACTTTTTTCTTTATTTGGGTACGATGAAACGCAATGTAAAATTGTTAAATTAATATTTTTCGAATTAAACATTTTATGTATTTTTTTAATTTCATGAAATGTAGCCATTCCAGTTGATACGATTGTAGGTTTTTTAGTTTTGATAATTTTTTTAATCAGTTGGTAATTTGATATATCAAAAGAAGCAATTTTATAAAAAGGTACTTTAATACTCTCTAAAAAATCTACAGCTTCTTCATCAAATGGCGTTGAAAAAAAAGTTATTTTTTTTAATTTGCAATATTTATTTATCTTTTCAAAATCAGAATACGATAATTCACACTTTTTTAAAATTTTATATATTTTACTATTAATATCTCCTACTCTTTTTATTGTATCATAAGTTTGAAATTTAATTGCATCAGCTCCATTAGATTTTGCCACATCAACAAGATTATATGCAATTTTAAGATTTCCGTTATGATTTATACCTGCTTCAGCAATTATAAAAGGTTTTTTTGTCTTCAAAAAAATATTTTTTACCAAGATGAAAGCCCTCCATCAATAATTATATTTTGGCCATTAACATAACTTGAATGATCACTTGCAAGAAACAAAATTCCTGTAAATAAATTTTCTTCATTACCCATTCTGTTTAGCGGAACTCTTTTTGAATATTTTTTTACAAATTTTTTATTTTGAGGTTTTTTTTCATTAAATATTCCTCCTGGTGATAAACAATTTACATTAATATTATATTTAGAAAGTATTACTGAATAATACTTTGTTAGCTGTATTACCGCAGCTTTCGAAGCGCCATAAATTTCAGAACTAAATCTATCTTTATTTCCATAAATATTAAAATCTGGACTTAGAAAACCATAAATTGAACCAATATTTACTATGCTACATTTTTTTAAATTATTTTTTTTATGAAAATAAACATAAGTATTAATTATATTTAAAAGACCCTTAATGTTTGTATCAATAGTTTTGTCTAACTCTGAATTTGTTCTTTTATCATATTTTGTAAAAATTGAGACTGCCGCTGTATTAATAATAACATCAATTTTTTTATTTATTTTTATTATATTTAAAAGTTTCTTTTTAATGTTATTTTTATTTGTAATATCAGCCTTAATAAAATTAAACTTTTTATGGACAATTTTATTATTTTCATTTTTATCAATACCATAAACTGTTGAACCTAAATTAAGAAATAACTTTGAAATTTTAGATCCAATTTGACCATTTGAACCGGTGATTAATATTGTTTTGTTGTGAAAGTTAAAAAGAGATTTAGTATTTAGATTTGTCATACAGATTAAAGATAAGTTTTAATGTTTTTTTTATTTTTTTTGAGTTAACAACTCTCTTTTGAAGAGAAGTTAATTTTTTTTGTTTTTTCTTACTTTGGTACATTTTTATAAATAGTTTTATAAACGATTCTGCAAAACTTTTATCTTTTGTATTTATTAAATTTATTACCCTTTTTACAGGTATTTTATTAGCATTAATTTCCTGATGTTTATATTGTGGAATGCAAATAATCCTTTTATTTAAAAATATTCCATCAAATAGACCTATACCACCTGCAGTTATAGCGATATTTGATGATTTAAGTCTGGTTAAATAGCTGTGGTTATCAAAAAAAAATAAATTATTTTTTGAAATAATATTTTTAAAATTTTTTTTAAAACTTTTGTGTAAAAAAATATTAATTCTATTTGGATTAAAATTTAAAATTTTTACAATTCTTTTTGTAAGATTTTTTTTATCATATCCTCCAAATAGGACAAAAATATTATTTCTGCGTACCTTAATTTTTTTATCAAAAAAAAAGGACGGTAAAATATGATAATCAAAACCTATATGCGCATTTTTAAATTTAGGAACATTATGAACTAATGGATTTAAACTTAGATCAAAATATTTTCTTGTAAGCGAAGAATCATCTAAAATAATTTTTTTTTTAAAACTATTTTTAATTGCATTAAAAAAATTATTATTTATTTTTCCCATTCTATCAATAATAAGTAAGTTTGATGAGTTGTTTGTAAAATATCTTATCTCATTTGAACTATTTGGCTTTATATTTCCATTGCTAATTTTTATAATTCTAAATTTATATGATTTTAAAATATCTATACCCTTTTTATATTTTTTAGTTGATTTGATTAAAAACGCTATTTTGTTATTTTTTAGTCTAAATTTTTTTTTTAATAATTTTGCTATAGTTATACATCTATAGAGATGTCCTGTGCCTAATTCAGGTATATTAGCTGCATCGCATCTAAACAAAACTTTATGTTTGAAAAAACTCATTAATTTTATCGCAAATATAATTTAGTTCTGCTTTCGTGAGTGTTGGCTGCATCGGAAGACTAACAATGTTATCTCCTGCTAGCTTTGCCATTTTACATGTATTTTTTTTCCATTTTAGATTTTTTTTATAGTAAGACATGTCAGTAACACATCGATAATTTACCCCAGTTCCAATTTTATTCTTTTTCAAAAATTGAATCAAATCATCTCTCTTTTTTTTGGTCTTTTTATTGTTTATTCTGATAGTAAATAAATGGTGTGCATGTTTTACTGGGTACGGGTTAATTTTCTGAAATAAAAGAGGCAAATTTTTTAACCTACTAATATAAAATTTATAATTTTTTATTCTTATTTTTAAATTTTTTTCTATTTTAGATAATTGCACGATACCCATTGCAGCATTTAAATCGATCATGTTGTATTTAAGTCCTGCTTCAACTACATCATAATGTTCGAATTTTGCTTTTCTTGGATTTACACTTTCTGGCAAATATCTTTTCCACGCATCTTTTGAAAGCCCATGTAATCTCATCACGTGAATTTTGGATGATATTTTCTTATTATTTGTTAAAAGCATACCTCCTTCACCAGTAGTTAAATTTTTATTTGCATAAAAACTAAAACATCCAGTATTTCCAAAATTACCTACGTGATGCCCGTAATATTTGCTTTCAATGGCATGCGCACAATCCTCTATTATTTTAATTTTATGTTTTTTAGCTAATTTTACTATTGGGTACATATTGCAAGGCAAACCGCCGAAGTGGACTAAAATTATTGCCTTAGTCTTTTTTGTAATTTTATTTTTTATTTTAGTATCATCTATATTTAAAGTGTCAGGATTAATATCTACTAAGACAGGTTTTGCTCCAACAAGCAAAATTGAATTAATTGTGGAACAGAATGTAAGTGGTGTTGTAATAACTTCATCACCCGGTTTTATATTATTTGCTAGCAAGGATAAGTGCAAACCTGCTGTACAAGAGTTTAGGGCCAAACAATATTTAGAATTTTTATATTGTTTAAATTTTTTCTCAAATGTTTGTGTAACAGGACCACTTCCAATCCATTTACTTTTAACAACCTTTAATACCGCATTTATCTCTTTTGAATCTACCGATGGTTCCCCATAAGTTATGTAATTTTTCTTTCTCATATGTTTAATTTATTTTTTTACCTTTAATGCTAATTCTAGAGATTTAAATGCATTTTTTTCACTAAATTCGTATGGTATTTTTTTTTTATTCTTAAAAAGATTTAAAAATAGTTTTAACTCATTAATATACATTAAATTTCTATTTTTTATAAAATTAAAAGTTTTAGTTTTATTCTTTTTTATTATTTGTAAAAAATACTTATTAAAATCTAAAAAAATTTCTCCATCATTTCCGACTATTTTAATATATCTTTCCTTGTTTATCTGAAAGAAATCTAGAATAATTAAGGAGACTAATTTTTTTCCGTTAAAGATATTTTTAAATATAGAAGAAGAAAAGTCTTCTACATTGAGTTTAAGTGCAGAAAGTCGGTCTCTATGTGATGTTATTAATTTAGTATAACTGAATAAATTTAACATCATATCTATCTCATGAATATTTGTTAAACATACTCCCCCTCCCAATTCCTTTCTAGATGCATAGGATATCTTATAATTTTCGTAACTATGATTATCTTGTATATTTTCACTGCATTTAAAAATTGTATAATTAATTTTTTTAAAAATTTTTTTTCTTAAAACATTTTTTAATTTTATATAACAAGGATGGAATCTCATATTATACCCGACAAAAACCTGTATTTTATTTTTCATTATGTAATTCATAAAAAATTTCTTTTTTTTAAGAGATGCGTCAATTGGTTTTTCAATGAATAGATATGACTTTTCTATTCCTTTTAATTTCAAAACAGTATCTAAATGTAGGCTGGATGGATTGGTTATAAAAACTAAATCAATATTATATTTTTTAAGAGATTTTAAATTATGGATTATCGAAATTTTAAATTTTTTTTCAATAGACCCCTTTATTTTATTTCCGGCACTATTTAAAAGAGGTGTATGCCTAGTTTTGCGATAAGCATAAAATTTAACCTTATTGCCTAACAATTTTTTTAAATTTCTTAAATGTCTTTGACCAATTGACCCAAGGCCAAAAAATAAAATATTTATATTTTTATTCACTTTATAAAATTTTTAGCTATATATTTAAAAGGTTTTTTGACTTTTTAAGCTATCTTACGGTACCTTCTTGAGTAGCATAGCTTAATGTTTCTCGATTAGTAGTATTTCGGTCTACCGCATCTTTTCTATTACTACTATTTTGATGTTTTGAATGTTTATCAAAACCTCCTGTTTTCAATAATTTACCTTTATCAAGTGAATTACCAAAGGTCTTATTTAATCTATCTAGCCACTGGACAGTTTCTTTTTTAAGCTGCTCCTCTGGCATTTTAGTTAGGTTAAGAGAAAAATCTTGTCTTTCTGTTATTTGAGTTAAATACGTATCTATATTTTTTATAAACCCATTATCTACTGCATACTTAAACATTCCTGTTTCTGGTAGTGGTAGTAAAAAACCAGTACTTGGATAAACTTTTAATTTTTCTAATTGAGTCATTGTTTCGTTAATTGTTTCAGATGTTTCTTGAGGGTAGCCCATAACCAAACTAGTATTTATTACTAGTCCAGCTTCTCTGCAAATTTCTACTTGTTCCTTAAAATATTTTGATTTAACTTTTTTATTCATAGCTTCTAATATTTTATCGCTTCCGGACTCAAGTGAAAAAACTGCGGAAACGCAACCAGCTTTTACAAATTTTTTTGCTAAATTTACTCTCTCTTCTCTTGGTATTATTTTTCCCTTTGTATCAACATCTTTACCCATGAGATCTGCTCTTATTGAGCATGTCCAATGTACTTTTAAATCTTCTTGAATAAGTTCATCCAAAAATTTATTCGCGGGTCCAATTTTATGAAATGATAGTTCATCCCAAAAATTGAAAAAATTAGCACCATATTTTTTAATATTTTGTTTCATTTCAGCCAAAACATTTTTTGCAGATCTATGTCGATACGGATCATGCCAAAAGACATAATGACAGAAAGTACACTTGAAAACACATCCTCTTGCGATATTGATCGGCATTGGCACCACTTCGTTAGGTTTATAAAACCAAGAGTGTGTAGCTCCATGTCTTTTACCGTTTTCAAGATAAGTTTTAACATCAAACATTTCCCAATCTGGGAAAGGGAAATCATCAATATTTCTTACCGCTTTTCTTTTTCCATTATTAACAATTAAATTATTTTTTGATCTATATATAATTCCTGCAATACCATCACCTTTTATTGTAGCTGGATAACCTTTGTTCATATGAGGTATCTCAACATGTGGTTCTACAATTTTTCCAAATGATTTTTTGTCTCTGATTGCATCAAACACTTCTTTTGTGGAAACTTCAGCCTCTCCATATATAACGATATCTACTTTTGTAGTTTGAAATAATACCTCAGGTATACTTCCGCCTACTGAATTACCAATCATAACTATTGCCTCGGGCTGATGCTGCTTAATGGTATTGATACACCACTTCATCCATCTGTAATGAGTTACTATGCTGCCCATACAGATAACGTCAAACTTATTTTCTATAAAATATTTTTCAACATATTTGTCATCATAACCACCAGCATCTATATCTAAAAGGTCGAATTTATAACCAAATTTCTTAACGTATGTCATAACATAAGCAAGACCAACCGGAAGAAACAGGTGTCCTTTTTTTCCTCCTCTTAAACTAGGATTTATAAAAAGAATTTTCATTTAAATTATATACAATAAATACTTTACTTAATTTTTATATTTCCCTCAAGATTTCTTTTGGGTCACCTTGTTTAATTAACTGGCCTTTTTCAATATAAAATACCTCGTCACAATTTTTTACCGTTACTAAGCGGTGTGTAATTACTATAAGTGTTTTTTCTTTTTTTAAAGACTGTATAGATTCCATAATTTTTTTTTCGGTATCTTGATCTAACGAGCTTGTTGATTCATCTAATATTAAAATTTCAGGATCACGATAGAGCGCCCTAGCAATCCCAATTCTTTGTTGTTGACCTCCTGAAAGTCTAATTCCCTTCTCACCTACTATTGTATTCAACCCCGCTGGCAATGAATCTAAAAAATTATTTAAGTTTGCTTTTTTGATAGCCATTTTAACCAATTCATCATTAATATTATCTTCATGTAAACCAAAGGCTATATTTTTTCTAATGCTATCATCCGTTAAATAAATTGATTGAGGAACATATCCAATTTTTTGGTACCATTGTTGCAAATTTGAACTAATATCAATTTTATCAACTTCTATTTTACCGCTTGAAGGTTTTAGTAAACCAATTATCAAATTTACTAATGTACTTTTTCCACTACCGGTCTCTCCGATAATTCCAATAAAATTTCCTTTTTTAACTTTCATTGAAATATTTGATAGAGAAAACTCTTTTCTTAAAGGATATGAAAAATTTAAATTTTTTAAACTAATCTCCTGACTAAATTTTAAAATTTTATTATTATCTTTTAGCTGAATTATTTTTTTATTATTTGTATTAAATTCTCTTATTAATATTTTTACTGAAGGTTCTATATATTTTATAAGTTGATATGATGTTAAAAATTTATTAACACCAGGAACTATTCTGAAAGACCCAACTGCAAATACTGTTAAATATTTAATAATATCCGACATATCCTTTCCAGAAAAAATCATTATAAAAGTAATGATTGAAAATGCTAAAACTATAAGTATTTCAAAAAAGAATTTGGGCAATCCTACAAAAAACTGTGCTATTTGATTAGCTTTGGTAAACGTAAAGTTATTTTTTTCTACTTGATAAATTAAATCATCTTCTCTATCTAAAATTTTAACATCTTTTGCCGCGGCCATACCCTGAAGAAGATGTTTATTTAATTCACCACCTGTTCTATTTCTCTCTTTTCCAAAAAACGAAATTTTTTTAATAGTTGTTAGATATATTAAAAGAGCAAGAGAAGTTGTTAAAGATAAAATAATTAAGGTACCTATAAAATTTAAATAAAATAGAACAGAAATTATACCTATAAAAACTATTGCTTCGCTTAATAAAACAATGTGGGCTCTTATATAACTTACAAAATTACCAACCACATCTGTTAAATTTCTATATAAATGTCCAGAATTATTTTCGAGGAAAAATATATAATCATTTCCAAGATAATATTTAAATAGTCTATTGGTCATTTCAAACTGGAGTTTTTTTAAAAAATTAGTCTGTTGCCAAAGATTAAATACTAGCACTAAGTTTTTTATTACAAAAATAATTAGTGTTACTAATAAACCTACGTAAAGTAAATTTTCGATTATTATATTTCCATAAATAAAAAAATTAGAAAATAAACTTGTATCAATATCACCTTTTAACAAAATAGATATCAATGGTATTATGATACCAACACTTAAGCTTTCAAAAATCATCCCAACAAACATTAAAAAGAAAATAAAAAATGAATATTTTTTTTGCTTATCAGAAAGTAACTTCCAAGATTGTTTAGACAAATTCATTTTTATTTTAGCCAATCTTTATTTTCTCTTAGGAATTTGCTACCAAAACGACACCTGATGGGACCGTGCATTATTTCTTCAGATTTAATTACTTCATTCTGATATCCATAACGTTTAAGATTTTTAGCATATAAACTTTTAAAAGATTTTTGTAATTGTTCATCTTCGGAATCTAATTTTTTCTTAAACTCTAAACTTTCAATCATCTCCACGACTACATCTTTTATTTCTTCCTCGGTATTATCAATAAGCTCTATATCTTTTTGTTTATAAATTTTTGTATCATGAATCCATGCTGCTCCATGGGAAAAAATTTCTGATAGGGACAATTTTCTATTTTCTTTTTTTAAAAAATGATGCTTAACAATAAGCAAAAATTTTTCGCTATATGATAAAATCTCACCTAAAGGAAGATTCATGTTAACTATTGGTTTTGCAAAGAGACTTGCTAAATCAGAAAACCCATAAGCAGTCGATGAAACACAAAAATAACATTTAGCTGCAAGATATATATCCATAAAATCACTTCTTAAATTTGAATTAGCATAATCAATAATTTTGGGATTGTTTGTTCCAAATGGTTTTTCTGCGTACACTCCCATTCTAAATACATAATACCCTCTTTTTGTAAGTTCTTCTGCGGCTAAAGAAAATTTATTAATATTTGTGTTTCTAAAGTCATGATAGGACCAATCTCTTTGTGATGATGGTATTTTTTTTTCTTGATAAGCTCTATCCCTAATACCAAAACAAACAAACTTGTTTTTTTCATTTAATCCAAATTTATTTAACATTTCATTCCCATAAGCCTCTTCTTCTTTTGTAAATTCTAATGGTGAACATTTTTCATATAAAAGGGAAATATCACGTTGATGTCTGTATAAACTTACAATTGTATATTTTTTCCACCCAGGAATTAATTTGTTAACTCTGCTAATGGGATCAAGCACATAACTTGAAAGAAAATTTAATTTTCTTCTCCACATTTTTTCCAACTGCTTATTATAAGTTTTTTCTTTATAATGAATATAAACTAAATCTAAATGTTTTTTACTTGGCTGATCAATTTTCATTTTCTTTTTGCAATAATACATTGCTGGATGTAGCGCAAAATCACCAAAGTTCGAAGCTGGTATTCTTTGTATTCTTATAAGAATAAGTGGACTTATTAAGCGAATCATTAAGACCACCGGTATAGCCATTATATCAATTAAAATTATCAAAAAAAATTTTATTAAAATAAATAATTTTTTATAAAACTCCTTTATCCCATAAATTTTAATATCGTTAATTTGTTTTTTAGTAAATATTACTGTTTTATTCATATTCTTTTAAATTTTTTTAAGTATTTGATTGTTGTTTAAATTTTTCCTTATTCCAAATAAATTGTTTTTTATCAGGAATTTTCCAATTTTTTCCAAATTTTTTTTCTAAGTACTGTTTAGAATTTCCAGGACTTAAAAATTGCCTTCCATAAAGTTTTGTTGGTTTTAAATTTTCCAAATCATTAACAGAAAATGAAATATCCTTAGATATATTTTTATAATCACTAATTTCTCCAATCCATATTTCGTTCCCATTAGCTTTTTTCTTTCTAAAAATTGATATATCAACAAGTATACAAGAAAAAAGAATTTGTAGTCTTTGGTCGTTTTTATTTTCAGATTCAAATCTTATACTTCGTGCCCCACTTTTTTTTTTAATTAAAGGTATAGCATCCAATAATTTTTGAAGCTGGTCTTCTCTTATTCCTAAATCTACATCACTAGGTCTGCCTGCAAAAGATTCTTGACGTATAGCTCCTAAAAGGGTGCCCGCGACCAAAAATAAATCTATCTTTTTTGGTTTTAAAATTTTCAATAATTTAATTAATATATTAAATGCGTAAAGTTGTCTTGAAGGTAATCTAAAATATAAAGGATATTTAATTCTTAAATAAATAACCGCACTATAAAAACGTATATAAAATCCACATTTATTCATTACAAATCTAATTTTATTTTTATAAGAATAAAAATTTTTTGGAAAAAGTTTCAGCAAAATTTTTAGAAACAATTTTTGTAGTAATTCTCTTACCAAACTTTTTGGTTTAGCGTAGAGTGTTTTCCTATTATTCATTTCTTTAAACTTTGATATTAAAAAGAATTAAGCAAATTTTTGTTTTGTAATAAGATTTTTTTGCAACATCTATTAATAATTTTTTTTGTACTGGAAATCCTGAAATTGAAATGATTTCGAATTTTTTTATTTGAAATTATAAATGAGTCCTTGTCTGTTTTTTTTTCAATTATATTTGATTTAGATTTAAAATTTTTTTTAATTAAATTTATAACTTGAATAAATTTTATAGGTCTTGATGCCGAAAAATTATATTTTTCACTTTTTATTTTCTTTTTCAAAATAGTTTTTATAAATTTAACTATCTCATCTGGGTCTAAAATATTATTAAATTTTTTATTTAAATTATAAGCGATCACGTCTTCGTTTCTTATTATTTTTTTTAATATTGATATTATAACAGGGCGATCTCTCGTAACATCTAAAGTAAAAATGCCTGGAATTCTACAACATATCGTTTGAAATTTATTTTTCTTTTCACAAAAAAGTTTTTCGGATAAAAATTTTGACTTTCCATACAAATTTGAATTTAATGGCTTTTGATCTTCATAAACTACTTTCTTTTTGATTAGTCCATATACATCCATAGCAGAAAGAAAAATAATTTTTCTTACATTATTTTTATTTGAAAACTTGATTAAATTTTTAGTCATTTTTATATTTGTTGAGTATGTATTTTTAGATGTATTAGACAGTTTAGATGCAGGATTTTTAGATGCACAATGTATTATCGCGTCAATTCTAAATTTATAATTGATCGGTTTTGTAAGATCCTGATAAAAAAAATTATTTTTTTTTTTATTTTTATTAATTTTCTTATTAGTTAATAAAAATAATTTATATTTTTTATCTTTTCTAAATAAACTTGCAATTTCTTTTCCAACCACACCTTCGGAACCTGTGATTAATATACGCATTTTATTAGTTTATAGTTTTTAAGCAGCTGGGAAGTGATTGTCTTATCAGCCAAATATTTTCGATTTTTTCAACGTCTTTCTTTGAGGTTATCTTTAAACCTTCAACCGAAAAATGAATTTCTTTTTTTAATTTTAAAATTCTTTTGTAAAATTTATTTCTTATTTTTTTATTTTCTGGTAATTGAAATAAACTGTATGCAACAATTCCATCAATTTTTTTTGATTTTAGCTCAACTAAAACTTTTTCTAGCATTAAATAAGAGTTTTTCATGGAGTACTCTGTGGCGCTAAGTAAATAAGAAAGTTGATTTTTTTTACAATAATCTCTTATTACTATGTTTTGTACATGTTGAGGCGCTCTTTCCCCCATAAAAGATCTGCAAAATATATATCCTCTAACTTTTTTAATTTTCATTTTGGAAATTTATACAAAATACCTTTTTTTGAAGCAGCTTTTAAAGTTATTGGTTCATAAAACTCCCCAATTTTTTTATCAGCATAGGGTGTAAATATACTTTTAAATCTGCAATTCATAGACCACCTAGTTTCATTTTCTTTATTTATTCTATTTCCATGCGCTAAGGATTGGTCAAATATAACTACCTGGCCATATTTAACATTAAGCCAAATTAAATCTTTTTTAACTTTTTTAAAAACATCTTCACTATTTTTCACTTTTTTGTTTGAAAAAAGTTTTTTTAATTTTTTGTTTTTTTTTGGAGGTAATAAATACATTGATTTAGTTTTGTAACAGTCTACCAAAGGTAACCATATTACTGTTTCAAAAGGAGACACTCCAGACCAAGTGTCAGCATGAATTGGTAATAAAGAAGTATCATCTTTAGGAATTTGAATACTTAAATTTACTCTCAATTGCATAGCAACTTCATTTCCTACAATTATATCTACTAAGGATTTAGAAATTTTATAAAAATTTTCTCTAAATTGTTTATTAGAATTAATTTTATTAAAAATATCTAATCGAAACTTATTTAGATCTGAAACTTTAATGTACTTATGAATATTATTTAGAATATAGTCTTTTTTTTCTTTTCTCAATTTTGGAAAAGTTGAAACAATAATTTTACAAAAATATTCTCTTATCCAGTTTAAATAATCTAAGTTTTCTATATCTTGAATCACATAGCCATTCTCTAAATAATGTTTGTTTATCTTTTTTTCTATTCTAGATGTAAACATTTTTATTATAACACATTTGTTTATTTTTTTTTAAATGAGCGTTGTAATATTTTTTAGCTTTATAAAAACATTTTGCCAAATTAATATTTGATTTTGCAAACTTCCTTCTTTTAAAATATTGTTTACTTAAAATTTCACTTAGTATGACGCAACACCATTTTATTCTGTGAATATTAATAACTGCCTGAAATCTTTTATTTATTTTTTTTTTATTTTTGAACATTTTTAGAATATTCCTATAAAAAAAATTTATTTGACTTATATTTAGTTTATAGTCAGGTTGACAAATATAATCACTCATAAGTTTGACAGGATCGTCTTTTCCAGCATATTCAAAATCAAAAAAATATAATTTACTATTTTTTTTTATTATATTATGAAAGCCAAAGTCGGATGGGGATAGTATTAATTCTTTTTCTTTTAATTTTTCGTTTATTTCATTTTTTGAAAACAATTGATAAATGTTATTTTTTGAAATTGTGAAAGCCTCTTTTAATTCCTGATTTATAAATTTTTTAGTTTTTTTGTAAATACCATAATTTTTTGGAAACTTTGATAACATTAAAATCCTTCTTTCGGCAGTTTTAATATGATCATCTATTGATATGCAAGCTTCAGTGGCCATTTTAAAATTAGAAATTTTTTTATTTGAGATTTGAAAATTAATTTTTTTAATAAAATTTATACACTGTCTAATATCTTTTTTAGTTATTTTTTTAACTTTTTTTCCATTAATAAAATTAAATAAATTTTCTTGAGAATAGGGATCTGTAGCTAAAATTAATGGAAGATTTTTAATATTTTTACTTGTTAATAAATTTATAAAAGAAGTTTCACTTTTATACCTTGAATAATTGATTCCATTTCCTTGATCTTTTAAATACTTTTTATAAATAAATATTTTTTTTTTATAAAAAATTTTTTCTACTAAATTATTTTTTCCAGCAACAATTGTTTCTATAATCATAAATTTTTATATTGCAATTCTTTCTTTATTAAATTTTTAATTACATATGCATTAAAATTTTTATTTTTATAAAGAATTCTAGTCATATTGTCTGGTAATAAATCAATTATTTCCTTTAAATCATCTATAAAATGTGTAATTTTTAATTTCTTAATTCTTGCTATTTTTTTTTGTATTGAACTTTCAAAATAATATTTACATTTTCCTAATTTATTTTTTTTATTAAAAATATTTTTATCAAGCCAATTCTTAGAAATTTTATGGAGATCAACTTTTTGTCCGTAGTATGGAAATTTTGTTTTATGACTTACTATATAAAACTTAATTTTTCTTTTTTTAAGAAATTTTAAAATTATAATTAGTTTATAATTTGGTTTAGCTTTGTTAATTTCTTTACTATAAACTATACTTTGTAATTTTATCCATTCCCTAATACCTTTTTTTTTAATTAATATTTTTTTAATGATTTCTTTATTTCTTTTTACTTTTTTATCAATAAGTTTTTTTTTTAAAGCTGAATTATAAAAAACGTTATCATAATTAATTATTGTATTATCGAAATCAAATCCAAAAATCATTGGGTCTTTATTATTTTAATAATTTTTTTAAAAATTTTATCTGAACTTAATTCTAATTTATCTCTTGCCGCTGTTTGACTTCCTGAAGAATGAACAAATTTATTATCAGCTCCAAATAAATATATTTTATTTGAACTAAATCCATTTTTATTAGCCCATTCAATGATTGAACTTCCTGCTCCACCAGATACAAAATGCTCTTCTATAACAAAAATTCTTTTGAAATTTTTAAAAGCTTTTTTAAGTACTTTTTCATCTAATGGTTTTACGTATCTAAGATCAATTACAGAATTATTTATTCTTTTTTTTTTTAACTTTTTGCTAGCTTCTATAGCTTCCTTTAAAATATTACCAATACTAATAATTAGATTAGTTTTTCCATTAATTATTATATCTGAATTTCCAATTCTCTTTCTATGATTTATCACTGGTTCATTTTTTTTGCCCAATCTTAAATAAACTGGACATTTCATTTTAATCGCATCTCTAAGAAGTTTTTTTACCTCCATAGGATCAGATGGGCACAATATATTTAAATTTGGTATTGTTCTTAAAAAAGCTATATCTTCTAATGAGTGGTGCGTAGAACCTAAAGATGCATACGACAAACCTGCTCCAGTGCCAACTATAATAACTGGCAAATCAGGATAACAAACGTCTAATTTTATTTGTTCAAGACACCTTATGGTATTGAAAGTTGCAATCGTATATGTAATTGGCCTCAAACCAAGATGGGCCAAACCAGATGATATGCCTGTCATAGAAGCTTCCGCTATTCCACAATTATAAAATCTTTTTGGAAATTTTTTTCTAAACTTATCAAACAATCTATTTCCTATATCACCTGATAAAAGAACTATTTTTTTATCTTTTTTTGCTATAACGGTAAGTTCTTGTGCAAAAGCATTTCTCATTTTTGTATACCAAGTTCTTTCTTTGCTTTCATAACTTCTTCAATTGTTGGAATTCGATAATGCCAATTATTATCATCTTCCATAAACGAAACTCCTTTGCCTTTTATAGTGTTGGCAATAATAACTGTTGGTTTTAAGTATTTTTTTTTTAAACTTTTATATAACTGATTATGATTGTGACCATCAATAACTTTTACATTCCACCCAAAACTTTTCCATTTATCTGCAAATGGACTTAGATTTAAAATTGATTTAGTTTTTCCAATTCCTTGCCAACCATTAAAATCAACAATGGCCACAAGGTTGTTAAGTTTTTTTGAAGAAGCAAATAACATTGATTCCCAAACTGTTCCTTCATTACATTCACCATCACCGAGTAAAACGAAAGTTTTAAAATTTAGATTAAGTATTTTTGCAGATAGAGCCATTCCGCAAGCTATAGGCAAACCGTGGCCCAAGGAACCTGTCGGTGCTTCTATCCCGTTTAACTTAGGATTAGGATGCTCCTCTAAAAGAGAACCTTTGGTTGCGTATGTAAGTAGTTTATTTTTATTAAAAAAACCTTTATGAGCAAGAGTTGCGTATAGTGCTCCAGCAGCATGTCCTTTGCTCAATATAAATCTATCTCTTTTTTGATCATTTTTTCTCGGATTAATTTTTAATATTTTTTCATATAATACAGTCAAAATATCTATGCAAGATAAAGATGATGCTAAATGTGCAGCTTTAGATCTATGCGACATTTGAATTGCTGTAAAGCGCAGTTTTGCTGCTAATTTAATTGTATTCATTTTGTATTCTACAATAGTAAAATTTAAAAAATTTATTCAAAAAAAATAAACTCGTAATCTCCTTTGTAGTCAAATTCATCATATATCCACTGCCACTCATCTACGCTAAAAAAACTTTCGCAGGTTAATGCCCAACATTGAAGATTAAAAAGTTCTTCTTCATTTCTATAGCTTTCAACAACTGTATATGCCTGTTTTGATACCCTATTAATTTCTGAAATTGCTTTTTTTAAATCATATAATTTTAAATTGTGCAAAGTATTAATAGACAAGACTAAATCAATTTCTTTATCTTTGTATTTAAAAGGCTCTTGTGCTTTTTGCTTATATACAAATGGCTTCATAATATCTGTGGCATTTTTCAATGCATATTCAGATATATCAAATCCAAAAATATTTAATTTAGGATTTAAAATTTTCATTTCATGAAGTAAAAAAGATTTGCCACAACCAACATCAAGGATTTTTGAACCATCACTTAAATTGTAATCTTTAATAAGTTTTTTCGCCATTTCCTTCCAATAGCCTTCTATATATTTATATCCTCCATACCCAGTATTTCTACCTCCATCCCAGTAATCAAAGTCATACTTTTTTGCTATTTTCATGCATTTGCTTTTTTCATTTTGCATACGATCTAGATAATTTCTTTTTGCAGATTTATGAATAGGAGTTATATAATTTTTTAATTGCTTCATAAGTTAAACTTTTAATATTATTTTATTATAGAATTAATTATTTAGATTTTAGATTGTTTAAGCTTCTATTGGTTTTAGATAGCCGCATCTATTGCAGCCATTAATCGTTCCATTTTTTCTAATAGCGTTTCTAAATTTTTGAGATTTTTCTGAAAAAACGATATCTTTAAGCTTAGATTTTTTTACATTTCCCAACGAAACGGCCATACAAGGAAAAAGATGTCCATCTGCATTTATATAAACACATCCCCAAGGTGCATAACATGTTGAAAAGTTTTTTGGTTCATGTTTTTTATTATTTAAATATATTAAATCTTTTACCTCAAATTTCTTTTGATCACTAAAATTTAAAAGGCTTGGATGTAAATAAGATTTATAACCATGTTTGTAATCGAACTCTTTAATCATATTTAATTGATTGACCATTTCTTCAAATTTTTTATATTGATAAGCTTCATATTCTTTATCAATAGCTTCAAAATCTTGCATTACATCATTATGCTGAATATTTGCACCTTTTAATAATTGCAAACTATGGGTGTCGGCTTTAAGTTTTTCCATTGTAAATTTATGAATATCAAAAAGATCCTGAATATTTTCTTCTAATATTACAGTTTTAATATCTAATGCAGTTTTGCTACCTTTTGTATCTCTTAAATTAACAAATTGATTAAGTTGCTTTACTAAAAACTCCCATTGCCCCTTTTTAAAATCTCTATTAACATTTCCGAGAGTATCAATAGATATAGCCAAAACTTTAAAATTTTTTTCAGAAACTAGTTGTTCAATTTTCTCATTATATAAAAGTAAACCGTTTGAAATTATATTAGTTTCACAAAATTCATTTGCCTTAGCAAAAATGTTATTAAAATTTTTAAATACCATTGGTTCTCCACCTGTCATGGTAATTCTAGAGTTCTTTGGTATTTGACTAATAACATCTAGCCATTCGTCTCCTTTCATAAAATCAGCTTTTTTCTTTCGCTCCTGGACACAAAACCAGCACGCTAAATTACAAAGATTTGTTAAAATTAAAACATATCTTCTTGGCATTAAATTATTTTTTTGAAATGCTAGTTTTGCATAATCGGCCTGTCTTTTGTAATATGCGTTAGCTTCTAAAGAATTTCCCATAAGTATATAAATTTAATTTTTTTTTGAACTATAAATTCAATTCCTTCATCCATTTAACTGTATAGCATTTACTATTTTCTGTAAACTGTTTTGCCTCATATTTAATTTTTAATTCTTCAATCGCTCGATCTACGCTAAATTTTTTTGTAAAACCAGTAGATAATAACTTATCAGAACTTTGTCTATAAGATCTAAGGTCAATATTTTTTTTAATAACAATATCTGCTGGTATAATCTTCGCAACTTTTTTTGCTATATCAATAATTTTTAAATTTTCAAATCCTGCATTATAAAAACCTGTTGGCAATTTTGGATTTGAAATAAAATGTTTATAAACATTTATTAAATCCTGAATATGAATATTTGGCCTAACTTGTTCGCCACCAAAAACAGACATTGATTTAAATTTAAGAGCTTGAAAAGCAAACATATTTACACTTACATCAAGTCTCATTCTTGGAGAAAAACCACAGACTGTTGCTGGTCTAATACAGTGAAAACTAATTTCATTTTCATAACTTTTTAAAATTCTCTCTGAAATCATTTTTGTTTTATTGTAAGTAGAAATGGGAACTAAAGACAAATCTTCAGTCACTTTCTTTTCTTCTTTAATCCCATAAACACTGCCAGAACTAGCAAATATAAATTGTTTAACTTTATTTTTTATTGAATTTTCAATTAGTTTTTGAGTTGCAAGAACATTTACCTCCCAAGATAGTTTTGGGTTTAGTTCTACACTAGGATCGTTTGCGATACTCGCTAGATGAACAACGACATCAACTCCACTTAAGGGAATTTTGTTATAGTCCCTAATATCAAGCTTTAATATATCCAAATTTTTATTTGGCTTTAAATAATTACCAAACCATTGAATATCAACTACTGTTACCTTATGACCTAAATTAATTAGATCGTTGGTTAATAAGGTTCCAGTAAAACCGCATCCACCAGTAATTAATATATGCATAATTATATAATAATTTTATTTTTTGTAAATTTTTTCGACTTTTAATATACTCTTAATAATATCTTTAATTTCTTTATCTCCATAATTTTCATTAAATAAAATATTAAAAGATCTGTCCCTAAAGCTAATAGCATTCTGAGTTTTTGTATAATTTTTTACGTAATTGGGTATCCATTTCCATTCGCAAGTTATATCTCTATAATCTGTGTTAAGTGTTAAACCTTCAGCAGCAATAGCGTTAGCAAATTGCATCTTGGACACTTTAAGCTTTTCTACTTTAACTCCCACCGTATGAAAAAAAATTGAAGGTTTGGTATTAGGTAAAGATAGATTAACGGGATATACAACTGTACAATCATTAAGTCCTTGATTAATTTTTTTAACTATTTTTAGTCTCTTATTAATAGTCTTTTGAAGTCTTGAAAGACTTGAAATTCCCATTGCACAAGATAATTCATCTGTATTATGATTTAATGCTGGGTAAAGATTATTTGTGGTCATTCTAAAATTATAGTTTGGATCTAAAAATGGTTTACCGCGATCTGCTAATGAACGTGCATGCCAATGAAGATCTTTATTTTTTGTATAAATAATTCCGCCATTTCCACCACTTGTTAGAGTTTTTGAACACATAGTAGAAGAAGCAGAAATCTCCGTGAAAGTTCCTACCTTTTTACCTTTGTAAAGAGCGCCGTGAGCTTGAGAACAGTCTTCAAGGATCTTTATGCCCTTTGATTTAGCAATTTCAATTATTGGATGCAAATCAATAGGATGACCACCTAAATGCGTTAATACTGCTGCGCGAGTTTTGGGTGTAATTGATTTTTCAAATTTATCTGGTGATATATTAAAACTATTAGGTTCAGAATCAGGAATTATTATTTTTACATTTTGCAATGCTATGGGCATTATACTACCGGGATTAGTAACGGGAGAAACTATCACATCGCTTTCAGGTTCAATATTTAAAGCTTGAAAAGCGACATATACTGCTGCAGTTCCAGAATTAACAGCATCAGCATAACCTCCGCCATGAAATTCACAATATTTTTTTGTAAATTTTTTTTCATATCTCCCTTGTGAAAAAAAATCTACACCGGTTTTCCAGCTATTTTCGAAGACACTTTTAACCATTTTTAGTTCGGGTTTACCAAAAGCTTTACGCGGTGGTAAAGGAGTTTTTCTAACTGGTTTTCCTCCATTAATAGCAAGAGTTGATGTTAAGTTTTTAGACATATTATAAATTAATTTTTTTTTGAAATTTATGAAATAAAATAAATTTATACTAATAAATGTTGAAGTGCTTTTAATATTTTTGTTTTATTTACTGCTTCTTTATTTCCTGAAGTTTCGACTGATTGTGCCGCAGCTAAAGATCCAATTAGAAGTGAAAGTTCTTTTGTAAAACCTGTTTTAAAAAACAATGCTATTATTGCAAGCATAGCATCACCAGCGCCGACTTTATCGATAACAGTTTTTGCAAAGGCTTCGCATTTGATAATTTTATTCTTATTTTTATTATATAAAAGGGCACCTAGCATACCTCGTGTAACAACTAAATTATTTATATTTTGTAATTTAGATAATTTTTTCATTAGCGTGACAATATTACTATTTTTGTCTCTTAATTCATGTTTAATTTCATTTTCGTTAATAATTACACAATCAATATTTTTGTAATTTCTCATACTATGGTAACCAATATTAGATGCATTAATTTGCGCATTCAAAGCTAAATATTTTGAATATTTAGAAATAATCTGTGCACTAGTTTCAGATATTAAACCATGACCATAATCAGATGTAATAATTAAATCATGGCTTAATAACAATTTTTTTAATATTTTATTAAATTTTTTTTCATCTTCATTTGTTAAAAGATCGTCATTAATTGAGTAAACTCCCAAAACTTTATTGTTATTTAGATTATCTAAAAACCTTTTTTTTACAATAGTTGGGGAATTTTTCTTTCTAATGTATTTAAAATTAACGTTCTTAGGTAAGCCTTTTTTAATATCACTGATATATTCCTTCTTTTCTCCTACCATACTTAACAAAGAAATCTTTTTACAAAAGGCAGATATATGTCTACATACTGCTGCTGCGCCGCCTAAGTATTGCTCGTTTTTTATATCCTTAAGTGCTAAAACAGGTTCTTTTCCAGATTTTCCAATCGCTTCACAAAAAATATATTGATCAATAATAGTTTCGCCAATAACAAGTACTTTTAATTTTTTAAATTTTTCGATCAATTTTTTTATTTTTTTAAAAGAATATTTCTTTTTTATTTTTTCAATCATATCTTTGTGTTGAGTTGAGTGAACTTCGCTAAATTTATTAATTAAATTGCTAGAACTAAAAACTTCACCTTTTGTATAAATCATTTTCCCATTAACTTTTTTTAAAGCGTTAATTTCATTCTTTATTTCTCCAGTAATATCTTGATAAAATTTATAATCTTGTCCTTTGCTATAAAAATTTGGTTTAATTTCTTTTATAATAGGAACTGCCGTTGGAAATTTGCTTAAAACCACATAATCAATTGCCTGCAAAGATGCCAAAGCTTTAAGTCTGTTTTGTTCATCAAATGCAGGTCTATTAGGGCCTTTATTTACAAAACTATCTGAAGTAACACTTACAACAAGAATATCTGCATATTTTTTTGACTCCTGAAAATGATTAATATGACCAACATGCAAAAGATCAAAAACTCCATGACAAAGAACTATTTTTTTTCCTTTAGTCTTTAACTTGGCAATGATCTTTTTTAAACTTTCAATTGAATTAATTTTTTCTCTCATAAAATAATACCTTAAGCGATCAATTATATTTTTAAATTTAAACTAAATATCTTAGATTATTTTGTTTTTTATCGTTTTCTTTCAATAGCGTACAAATTAAGTTCAGCAATATTATAGTCATTCAAACGTAAAAAATATTTATATTTTTTTCCAAGAGAAGTTATAAAAGACAAAATCTCCACTAAATCCTTGGGCGTGTGACCTAGGCAAATCATTAGATTAGTATTGTTATTAATAATAACTTTTTTTGCTCCTGCTAGGGCACTTTTCTCATATCCCTCTATATTCATTTTAATAGTAATATTTTCGCCTTTTAAGTTCAGATTGTCTATAGTCTCAGTTCTTACTTTTATGGGCTTTGAATATTTGTCTCCTTTAATGAAATTTGATGAATCGTCGTCATTATTGTAAAAATTACTAACTCTATTTTTATCTCCCATGCCACAATTTTTCAAAATAATGTTGCGTTTTTTAAATTTATTTTTCATTTGTCTATAAAATTTATAGCTAGGTTCATACACGAAAATTTTTTTAAATTTCCTATATTTATTTAAAAAAGCTTCTACAGAATCACCTGTCCATCCTCCTCCGTCAATAAAAATTTCTTTATCAGAAATATTAAAATTTGGTTCTCTAGGAAAAGTAAAGCTAAAAACTTTTTTTTTAAAAGAAAGTATAGAATTTAAATATTTGGGATTAAAAGTATATTTGAACATCATATAATTTTTCCAAACTTTTTTTGATTTGTTTTCTTTAAATATTTTTTCAAGTTTTGAATATTTCTTAAAATTTTGATCTAATTCTTCTATCCAGCCTTTGTAAAAATTATGACATTTAAAAATATCTGGTCTTAATACTTGCAAAGTTCCTAGCGGAATGAAATTTTTAATTTTTAATTTATTTAATTTTTCTGCAACTCTGCCATATCTGTGTGTACAAATTATTATGGGTAGATTTGCCTTTTTTCTAATATTGAAGGAATTTGATATTCTATAACCTGCAAAATATCCTTTTTTAACATCGTCAACAATACCTTTGATTGAAATATTTTCTTTTTTACATTCTTTAATAAATAATTCTGCCTCTTTTGAAGCTCCATAAATCAGGCAATTTTTTAAATTATCAATATCAATAAATTTGTATTCATTTCTTATTTTGCGTTTGATATCAGCAAAAGATAAAGCGCCAAAATTTTTTTCAACAAATGTTTGCATAATTAGTTTTTATCTAGAAATTCGAACCCAATTTTTAATTTCTTTTTCCATCTTTTCAGATGTCCAAACTTTTGCCTCTTTCCAAGCATTTATTTCTTCAATTAACATTTTAACCCCTTGCTCAATTTTAATCTTGGGTACCCAACCAAGATCCTTTTTTATTTTAGAAATATCTGCTAAAGATCTTTTAACTTCTCCTGGTCTAAGAGATACTTTAACTTTATCACCACCTATAGTGTCCGCAATAAAATTTATTGATGTTTCTTTTCCATTTCCAATATTATAAATTTTTCCTGGCTTACTCTCCTTAATGACTTTTATTAATGCCTCAACTAAATCAAAGACATGCACAAAATCTCTAGTTTGATTTCCATCACCAACAATTGTTAATGGTTTTCCTGCTAGTTTCTGTGCAAGAAATATTCCAAATACTGAACCGTAGGCTCCCTTAGTGCTTGACCTTGGTCCGTAAGCATTAAAAAATCTTAAAGATACATTTGACATAGAATAAATTTTGGCCCAACTAATTACCAATTGCTCCCCTAGATACTTTGTTAACGCATATGGATTTTGTGGATCAATTTTTGCATTTTCATCTGTTGGGTACTTTGATGGAACTCCGTAACAGCTAGCAGAAGCAGCGTACAAAAATTTCTTTACCTTATTTTTTTTTGAACAATTTAAAACGTTTAGAGTTCCTATTACATTTGCTTTAAAATACTTATCTGGCTGCGTAATACTAGATAGCATATCTGCAAGCCCAGCTAAATGAAAAACCCAATCAACATCCTTAAAGTATTTAATTATATTTTCCTGATTGTTTGATATATCAATATTTATAAATTCTATTTTATTCTTTAAATGTTTTAAATTTGATAAATGACCAGTACTTAGATTGTCTAAAATAATAACTTCGTGACCTTGTTCGACTAGTTTATCAGCTAAATTACTACCAATAAATCCCGCTCCACCAGTAATTAATGATTTCATGATTTATGAAATTTAAATATATATTTAAACAATTTGTAAATTAAAATTAAACTCTAGAGTCAATTATAACGTTTGAAACTTCCTTCTCTTTAATCTTAAATTCTTTATCTATCCCTTGTATATCGAGTGGATATGCCGTTTCTTTTACACTCTTAATTTTTCCTTGAAGAACATCTTCTAAAAGTTTGTAATATTTAGGACTTAAATCGTCTCTACCCAAAAGTCTAGGTAGACATGCAATTGCTGAAATAGCTACTATTCTTTTAGGGGGACTTTTGCCTTCCCAGCCCATTCTTTTAATTATTTTATCTAAATTTTTTCTTGCCTCTACATCAAAATTTTCCATTGCATATTTTATTTTTGGATCTCTAGGAATAAAATAATCCGGTATTTTTACTTCTTTACCACTTGGATGCGTCCACTTATCGTATGCAACTTCATACATGCCTGACTCATAAACTGGTGCGCCCGGTAAAGCTAAAAGTTGACGAGATAAGGAAAGATCACAACCTTTAATAATAAATTCAAGGGCCACGTCTACTGTTGTAAGTAAATCTTCGACTGTGTACTCGGGAACTCCCAAAATAACATTTACTTGGGGTACTATACCGTGGTTTATCATAGTGTTTAAAACATCTTGAGCATGCTTACTTTGGTAACCAGCTTTGTTAATTGATGGTGACGTAATAATTCTATCAGTAAAAGTTTCAACACCAACGCTAATACTTTCAAATCCTGCTTTAGCTACTGTTTCAATTAATTTTTCATTTACTGTTTTTTTACCATTTTTAGTTTCCAACCAATCTGAAACGTGTGTTTGGCAATTGAAAATAAAATCTTTATCCATCAAACCCTTTCTTTTATATTCTATTACCATTTCACAAAACTCCATGACTCTATTATGTTTTGATTTAAGAGCAAAATCATCATCACTAAATAAAACACTTTTAGCTCCATATTTTTTTGCATTAAACATTACTAATTCCATAAGTTCTTTAGCATCTAATTGAATTAATTTTTGTCTACCACTTGAAAATCTCATTCCTTTTTTATCAATCATTAAATCATCTTCTGAAGCAACAGCCTCTGGTAAAAACTGTCCAGAATTACAAAAGCCACATCTACGAGGACAATGACTTGTGGTATAAAGTCTTACATTTTCTACAACAAATTTAGATGCGCTAGCTAAATCTTTGTTTGCATTATTTTCTCTAATAATGTCCCAAAACGTTTCATGTGGCATTTCATATTTTTGTGGGAACTCTAAAAATAATTCTTTAAAAAGCTTATCATCAACGGGTTGGGCAGGAATGTAACGATAAATATCTTTTTTATCTTTATAGGAAACGCCACGAACATCAGAATTTAACTTATCTATCATATCAACTAGACCTGTTGCATTTCGATTTTTTTGAGGCATTTGAAAATACCTTTTGCAAATATCATAAAAAACTTTTTCCCCATAACCATTCACTATTAAATCTATTCCTAAGTCTAGCCATTGCTTATAATTTAATTGCGCCGCTTGTCCTCCCGCAACAAATGCTGGTATTTTTCCGCTTAACTCTGCTGCTTTCTTCATTCTCTCGATTAGTTCGAGATCTGCAATCATCTTTTGTTCCCCTAACACTCTATCCTGAGAAACATTTATCCCGATTATGTCGTATTCACCTTTTTTTAAACTCTCTATTACATCTTTTTCGTAAATCTTTGCTTTTTTAAAAAGTTCCAAATCTCTATCGTACATATCGCATGAGATTCCATTGCATTTTATATAATTATATATTTGATAAACACCAAAATGAGGTGCGTAATTAAAACCTAAACCTGTACAAGCTGTGATTAATAAAACTTTATCTTTGCTTTTGTTTTCTAAATTCATTTTTTAATTCTATGTATATTTAATTAAGTTTTTGTTTAAATGCTACTATATTATTTCCTCTATAACCAGTAGATCTTCTGCCTCCAGCTACTACAAAAATCCATCTTTCTGAAGAATTATTGTATATTAATGGTAAAGCAGATCCGGTTTCTGGTAATTGATGACTCCATAAATAATCACCATTATTATTATTTATTGCATAAATTTTTTTATCAAATGAACCCGTAAAAAAACTTATTCCCTCTCTATTTCCTACGCTAGTTAGACCGCCTCCAATCTGCGATCCAATTATTACTTTTCCATCACTTAATTCATTGGTTCCTGCAGGAATCTGCCAAATAATTTCTCCGTTTTTTAAAGAAATTGCTGTTATTTTTCCTAATGATAGACTAGAAGAATCTGAGGCTTTTTTTTTTTTATTATTTATGTTGTTACGAAAAACAAAATATTTATATTTATTTTCATTAATTAATTTTTCGTCATACTTCTTTAAATTAGCATAAATACTATTTAGTTCTTTATTGGTAAAATTTATATTTTTATGAAATTTATTATTTTTAAGATATTTTTTTAAAGTATTTATTTCATATATTTTTGTAGTTAAAAATAGGCTCGGTACTATAATTTTATCATCAAAATTTACATCCCCTTTACTATTATGACAGGTAGTGCATTTTTTAACTGTTTTTTGTTTAGAAATTGTCATTAATGGCTGGGGAACGATATCGTGATATTGTTGAACAATAAAATTATGATTGCTTGGAAATATTAAATAATTATTTAAATCATCAATTGAAGCGCCTGGCCATTGTAGCCCCCCTAAATATCCGTCAAATATTCTTTTAAATTTTATAATTGGTGGAACTTGTCCAAAAATTGTAGTGTTAGAATCACAATCAACACAATTTTTCCCAAGATAATTATAATATTCTGTATCTAACAAAGATGGGGGGAAGGAAGATTTTTTGTAATTGTATTTAAAATTTAAAAAATTTACAGCTATATTTTCTATTGGCAGAACTGGCTTACCACTATCACGATCAATAAAATAAACACTTCCAGATTTTGATAATGTAATTACAATATCTTTTCCATTAATTTTAACTGGAGAAAGAATTGGTTGACCAACAAAATCATGGTTCCAAGTATCTTTTTCATGTTCTTGAAATTGCCAAATAATTTTACCTGTTTTTGAATTTAAAGCTAAAAGTGAACCTGAAAATTTATAATTTTCTGGCTCTCTTAATGCAAATTTATCTGAGGGACTTCCAGTATTAATAAAAATAATTTCTTTCTTCTTATCAATTATAAAATTGTTCCAAGGATTTGTTCCTTTTCCTATATAAAATGATTTGCCAATTTGAAAGTCTTTTCGCCACAGCAATTTTCCGTTTAAAAAATTATAGGCTTCAATTCCTGCTGGATCAATTGTTGCTACATATACTATATTATTAAAGAGCTGGGGACTTACTCTACTTTCAAACACGCCCATATTCCTACCTCCACATCTAGATTTAATAATAGAACCATCAAGAGCATCTATGCAAAAAACTCCTGAACCGGTAGGTAATATTATTACAAAGGCATCTAAACTTTTTTCATAATCACAATAAAATCCTCTAATCGATTGCGCACTTTTTTCTCCATATTTTTTATGCCAAAATCTTTTTCCTGAACGATAATCAACAGCACCAACATTTCCATCTTGCCTAGCATAAATAAGCCTATCTCCACAAATTTTTGGTGATGCTTGGACTGGTTTGGATTCCTTACTTAAAGCTTTTTTATTTAAAGTATCATTATTGGACATATTTAAAGTCCAAGCTTTTTTAGGTAAATTTTCTGTCCATGGATCTTTACTTTCTATTTTTTTTTTATAACTTAAATTGATTTTAGGTTCTTCGAACGTATTTAAGAAATAATTATTATAATTAAAACCTAAGTTGTTATTACTATATTCCACAAAATTTTTTTTAACATTTAAAGCTATTTTAAACCTTTCTTCTTCTTGCCATTTTGAATTAAAAAAATTTCTTAATTTTGCTGAGCTCATTTTATAAGGACTATTTGAAAGCATGAAAGAATATCTTTTTCCTTTATTTTCATCATAACCAAAGAATGTAAAAGTATGGTGCATTATTTGAAATTTATAAGTATAAGAAATAATCAAAAATAAAAATAAAATTGAAAAAATAAAATATTTTTTTTTATTCTTAAAGTTCATTAGAAAATCTATTTTTATACAGAATAAACAGATTTTGTTTCTATCTTGTATTTTGTTGGTGTAATTGAAATCGCTTTTATAGATTTTTTATTTTTATAATAAGATTTTATTAATTCATTCATCTCTAAGTTTAATAACTCATTATTTTCATATCCATCAATACCCGCAAGGGTGATCTTCTTAGCCTGTCCACTATTAGCGATAGATAATGCATAAGCTAAAGCAAACATATAAGGCGATGTAGCATAATTATCAAAAAATTTGAATTCCTCACCTTTTACTAAAAAACCATAATTTTTAATTTTTAATCCTTTTAGTTTTTTTTGTATTTCTAAACCTTGTGAAGACATAGGTAGTATGAATGTTTGGTTAAAATTTTTATAATCGTTATGATCAGAAAAAATCCTAACAGGAACACATGCGGCTCTCGCTGAAATTAATTTTTCCTTAATGCTTTTTGCAATATTCAAAGCAATTACATATGGTTTACTTTCAAGAATATATCTTTCTAAAGCTTTCTTGTGTTTGATAACAGAGGGTCCAGTTCCTAAAATTAAAACTTCTTTATCCTTAATTTCTTTTTTAGGATTCCATGTTCCTGGTAAAAGTTTGTCTAGGCCCACATTTTCATTAAGTAAATTATTTGAAAATTTCCTTGAATCTTGTGTTGACAAAAATTTAATTTTTGAAATTATTTCTTCTGGGCTATACCTATTATATTCAAGCAGAGTCTGTATAAAGGTTGGGTGAATTTTGTTTTCAGCTGCATAAAAATAGTAAGGATTGGTACCCCACTTGTATTTATTTTTTAATTCAGAAAAATGTTTTTCGATTAACTCAATTGGTTTTCTTATATCAAATTTCTTTTTTCTATATTTGTCTAAAGCAATTAAGGCAATTTCTGTTTTTACATTTCCAGGACCTCTACCCATTCCGTTAATGGTTGAGTCAACCCAGGTAACCCCATTATCAATAGCTATTAATGAGTTTGATAAAGCTTTCTCCATATTGTCATGCGCATGTATTCCTATCTCTCCTTTATATTTTGATTTTATAGAATTAAGTATATTTAGTAATTTGCCCTCTTCTAAAGCACCTAAACTATCAGCAATATAAAATACATCGGTTAGAGAATTATTTAATATTTTCGCTACTTCTTTAATTTTAGTTGAATCTATTTCGGATATTTGCATCAAATTAATTCCAACTTTGTAATTTTTCTTCTTTAAATATTCACAAATTGGTATAATTTTAGCGATTTCTTCATAATGACAAGCAATCCGAACAAGTTTTAATTTGTTGCTATCTTTTAACGGAAAAAGATCCTTAACATTTTTTTGAGAGTATTTATAATTATCTAATATTTCTGAACCGTTTATCATTACGCCAATTTTTGGATCAGAATACTTTACTACACTATTAATAAAATCATTTTTGGTATATGCGCATGGCCCTTTAAATCCTACATTTTTTAATGTTCTAAAACCTAACTCTATATAATCAACTGAACATTTTTTCATACAATCTAGGTAATTAGTAATTAAATTTTCTGAAAAGTCCCATCGGTTATAGTAGCCTCCATCTCTTAGAGTGCAGTCCAAAAGCTTAATGTTTTTCATTTTATTTTATTTTCTTGTAAGGCAATTTTTCTTCTGTAAATCCTTTTTCTTTTAGCCAATTTTCTGCTAAAGGAAGTTCGTAAGGATAATCTATATCTAAACCACCGATCTGTGTTAGAGGATATATTTTTTTACCCATCCACTTTTGAGGTAGAAGACCCTGGTGTACATTCTCGATACAATGAGGTCTTACTATTGAAGCACCGCAATCATGAAAGTAAACTTTATCTTGTTTTTGTCGATTTGAGTCAATTTTGAATTTAAATTGATCAAAAGGAATAAACGGATTTAAACATCCATCTTTTCCAATTTTTCTTGCTCTTATCGGACTAAACATATTGTATTCTGAAACAGTTACTGCTGAATCAAGATCTTTTTTTTTTCTTAAAGTTTCTATTCCTTTATTAATTGTTTCTGGTAAAATCATAACTGCATTACACATAAGTATCACGATCAATTCTATTTCTTTTTTTGATTGATTTTTAATAAATTCATAGGCGTGAAGAAAAGTATCTTCTAATATCGCTTCACTCGTAGCCAACTCAGCTGGACGTTTAATAATTTTAGCACCAAATTTTATACCTACATCCTCTATTGCTTTAGAATCTGTTGACACGTACACATCATCGACAAATTTAGAATTTTTAGCAGCTAATAATGGATACGACATTAATGGTCTTTTCAAAACTGGATAAACATTTTTATTTGGAAACCCTACGCTTCCACCTCTACCAACCAATAACGCTACTATCATTTATTTTAATTTTTTTTATATTTTATTTCTTTTCTTTTAGGAAAAAAAGCATCAAAACCTATTGCGCCGCTTGAAACTCCTCCATGAACATGATTTGGACCTATATCAACTCCAATATCAGGCGTAATAGTTTTTTTTTTGCCATCTGCATAAAATTCCATTAAGCCCTCTGTTAACCAAGTAATTTGTTCATTTGCGTGACCTTTATCTTCAAATTTAAATCCTGGTTTAAGATCAAATAAAACGAGCGTTAAATCCTTTCCTTCGTACGGTCTGGAAATAATTTGACCTCCCCAAAGATCTTTTGCTTTAATATCTTTTTTAAAGTTAAAAAAATTAGCCTTACCTTCACTAAACTTTGATTCTTTAGCTCCAATCATAAAAACCGTAGTATCTTTTAAAGAGTTAAAGTTATAATTTTGACTAGAAGACGTAAAATCTATTGCATCAAATTCTTTGAATAATGTATCAAGTTTATCTGATTTTAATTTAAGATTGCCTTGAGTTGTAACAAATATTTTTTCTTTTTTAATTAAATCAGGATAATTTTTGTCTATTAACGAATTCGTAATAGCTGTTTTTGCTGGCAGGTAAAACTTTGTAACTATCAAACCATTCCAACCTTTATACTCATACGCAGTAATATTATCAATTAATTTTGATAATTTTTTAAAATCAAAATATTTTGATTTGTTTTCTGCTGCGCTATTATCTGTAATCATTATTGTATTTTAAATTAATTAAATAAAACTCTTTCTATTTTTTTTATTAATTTTTCATGTTTATTTAACTGGCCCATATATCCATGTATTTTTATATTTGGCAACTTTGAAAATTGATATCCATAGTAAAAATTTATTAATGAGTGTTCAAACTGAGCTTTCCATCTAAATACATCTGTCTTGTACTTGTACATATTAAATAAAAGTTTCCAGTAACTCATTTTTTCGGGAGAGGAATCTAAGTGATTGTCCCATCCATAAATATTTATTTTTTCGGCATAATAAGTTAACGCACAAATACAAGGTAATAATGATCCTGTAGGTGCCCAATCTGGATGAGGTTCAAGCATTGGTGTTTTATAAACTTTTTCTTTAACTATTATATGCTTAAACTTATCGCTATCAATAAGACTTAAATAAGATGGATCATGTTTGTCTGATGAATATTTTCCTTCTTTATTCATTTTTAAAGCTTCAATACTTAATACATTATGCCCTCTTTTTTTTAAAACCTTCATTACTGGAGGTCTGGAAATTACGTAAGTTATATTTTTTTGTTTATAGTCTGGAATATCAATCTGACTCGATAGATAATCATCTAAATCTATTGAAGTCATAGTTTTTCTTGTATCTAAAAATCTTCCTGTCTCGTAAGAAAAATAATGCTTATAAAAAATTTTATTATTATCATCTACTTTAAGTGGATTCCAAAATGAAATTAAAAATATAGGTCCATGTATTTTTTTTAATTCATTTAAATCAAAACTTGGCCCTCTTGCTATAATATTAATCTCCTTCATTTTTGAAATTGAGTTACAATTATCTTTTACTAATTCATAGGGAACTATTGGTTTTTCTTTTTTTGAAAATCTATTTTTTTTACAAGGCAAGAGATTTCTTGTAGAAAATTTATATACTTTTTCTGGCCAAAAATGAAATAACAGTATCATAATTGATACATCCTTTAATCTTAAAAAAATAACAATATATTTTTTTATCCAGGCAAAAAGATTCCATAAAATTGTTACTTTTTTTAATTTATTTTTTATGATTTTAAACAATTTTAAAATTTATTTGATTTAGACAACGCTCCGCACTTTGCGCTTTTGCGGACTAGATTTTAAAACAACATACTTTCTTTATTTTATATAGGACGATATAAATAATTTGTTTTATTCGGTATCGTCGTAACTACATTACCAATTAAAATTTTTAATTTATTTTTTTGTTTTTCTAATATTTCAAAAATCATATTTGTGAATGGCCCTGATATAAATTTTGCTTTTTTGGTAATAATTGTTTTAAAAAATGACTGAGTAAGATATCCCTTTTCATTTTCAAAAGCTTTGCAATAATTTATAAATTCTGTAATATTTTTTTGATTTTGGCCGTGACCTTCTAAAAAATACTCCAAACCTTTAGAAAATTTTATTTTACTAACAAACTTACTATCTTTGAAACTTTCATGGTAACAAAATATATAATTTTCTAAAATAAATTTTTGATATCTTTTTACTTTATTACCAAAATATTTTTCGTATTCAAATTTGGGAATGTAAAATTTTATCTTTTCATCTGTCTTTTCTTTTAATTCCTTTTTAAAAGTAGATAAATTTTTAATTTTTATTTTAGCCACTATCCACATAACTACTCTTTTATTTCTTTTTTTAATTCGTCGTATTCTCTCATTTTGCGTTTCATAAAATTCAACGTAAGTTTAGTTTTTTCTGCTATTCCTTTTGGGGTAAGAACGTATATATAATTTATTTTATTTGGGTTTTTTTCAAAATTTTTCATTTTGATTAACCCTTTATTTTTTAATGCTTTTAAACAATAGTTTAGTTTTCCCAGACTAAATCCTAATTCTTCAGCAAGTTCTCTTTGAGAAGACTCTGGGTTACGATTTATTTTTCTTAGTACATTAAAATGATCTTGATTGTCGTCCATAAATATGTTCAATTATTGAACATTTATACAGTTCAAAATTTGAACAGTAAAGAAAGTTATTCGGTAAAATAAAAACCTATACACGATTGTGGGTAATAAAATAAAAAACAACTATATGTAGATATGAGAAAATTGAGAAAAAATCGAGGTATTTTGTTTTGGATTACTGGTTTATCCGGGTCTGGCAAAACAGCTATTGCTGAAAAAATAAAAGATAAAATTAAAAAAAATTATGGACCAACATTAACTCTTAGCGGCGACGATCTTAGGAAAATATTTAATTATAAAAAATTTTCAAGAAATTCAAGAATACAATATGCATTAAACTATTCAAAATTTTGCAGATATATAACAAACCAAAATATTAACGTAATTTTCTCAACGGTTAGCTTGTTTCATAAAGTTAGAAATTGGAACAGAACCAAAATAAATAATTACGTAGAAATATATATTGAAACTGATATTAAAAAAGTATTAAAAAGGAAAAGTAAATATTTTTACAAAGGGAATCACAAAAATGTTATGGGGAAAAATTTGAAAGCTGAATTTCCTAAATCTCCAGATATTATAATTAAAAATAATTTTACTAAACCGCTAAATAAATTGTCTCAAGAATTAATGAATAAAATTTTAATTCTATACTAACTTTAAAATAACAACTCCAGCCAATATCAATACAATTGAAATTATTTTTACTGGGGTAATTTTTTCTCTTAAAAAAAAATAACCAATAAATATTGAAAAAAAGATACTGGATTCTCTTAGAGCTGCTACCATTGGAATTGGAGCTTTTGTAAACCCCCACACTACTATTATATAAATAATGTAAGATAAAGATCCTCCTATAAAAAAAATCTTTTTTCCATCTTTAATAACTTTTTTAAATATATTGTCGTATTTTTTAATTTTTAATAAAACAAGGAACATTATTGCTCCAAGTGTAAATGACCAGCTCATATAAGTAATAGCTGACAAACTTATTCTTGCTCCATATCCATCTACAATTGAATATGATCCAATAAAAAAACCAGTTAATAATGAATACTTTAATACTTTGATGTTTTTAAAATTACCATGGTCAAAAAAACCAACTAACATTATTCCAAAAGAAATTAAAAAAATTGATAAAATTGCAAGATCGCGAATTATTAATCCTAAAAATAAGATTGAAATAAGAGTAGTAACTATTGGACCAAATCCTCTAGCGATTGGATAAACTTTCGTTAAGTCTCCTAATTTATAGGAGTTTAATAAATACCATTGGTAACCTTGGTGTATAAATGCGCTACCAATTATATAAGGAATACTTTCTATAGAAGGAGCGGGTAAAAATAAAATAGCTAAAAGCGCAAGGGGCACATGACCAAACACAATACCTGATACTGCGATTACTTTGTCAGGATATTTTTTTACCATACCATTCCAAGTGATATGCATGATCGAAGCAAAAATAATTATAAAAAAAACGTAAGTATCCATAATAAGCTATTTTTGATTATATCTATTACTGAAATAATGCCAGTAAAATTAATACATCTATTTCATTATAAAGTAGCTTTTTAATTAATATTACAAATTTATTTAATTTTAGAGCGAATAAAAGAGGATAAGTGATCAATTATAAAAATAGTAATAAAAATTATAATTATTATCGCTGAAACTTTTTGATACTCAAACATTCTAAATGAAGATTGCAATTCATATCCAATACCTCCCGCTCCAACAATTCCGAGCATAGTGGCCATTCTAATATTTCGATCAAGAATATATAAATTGTTTGCAACAAATGATGGTATTATTTGCGGTATTACAGCAAAAGATATTATTTGCCTCTTGGAAGCTCCCGAAGATTTTAAAGCTTCAACCGGTCCTTTATTAATGTGTTCAATATCTTCTGCATAAAATTTTGCTAAAAAACCCATAGTGTGTATTCCTAGAGCAAGCACACCTGGCATTGCTCCAAAACCAATAGCTATAACAAGTATCATTGCTATTATAAATTCAGGAATTGCTCTAAAAAAAATTGTTATAATTCTTGCAAATAAAAAAATACCATAATTAGGTGCTAAATTTCTTGCTGAAAATAACCCTACAGGTATTGATAAAGCTATAGCTATGAAAGTTCCTAAAAATGCTATTTCAATTGTTTCAAGCATTGCGTAACTCAAATTTTTAAAATTTGAAAAATCTGGAGGC